>Ga0155882_103_pt1 | contig 98558 bp, 91 predicted proteins | sample RifCSPlowO2_01_FD_107536 | JGI IMG/M metagenome (GOLD analysis project Ga0155882, IMG submission 107536) | Candidatus Uhrbacteria bacterium RIFCSPLOWO2_01_FULL_47_24
GATTATCAAGGCCGCGTTACTGAATACTCACCGCGGGATTTTAGGAAACACCAAAAAACCTTGTGGTACAAATAATCTGTTCTGCGATTCCGCAGAATTGCAGAATGAGACGCGTCGGAGTATATCAGTAATAAACTTGATCTTACGGTAAAACTCGCGTCTCAACATTTGGTGCTTCTTTCGCACGCAAACTTTGTGCAGGGGATTGGCAAGGTCGGCAGCGTATATTATTCGCTTCATCCCGAACTTCCTCCCGCCGTGCGGCGTATTCTTGAAAAAGATGTACAGAAAATATAACCCCGCCCCCTCCTCACTCATTCTGCAATTCTGCGGAATCGCAGAATGCAAGATTGCGGCGCTGGGCTCGCAATGACATATCAACCCTAAATATGCTACAATGCGGTTATAATAAATTGTAAAACAAGGCTATGATGGGAGGATATAGCGGCTGGGGCATGATGGGCGGGCCCGGGTCATTTGGCTTCATCACCTGGATCGTGGTGTTAGTTGACCTGATTCTAGTTGGCATCTGGCTCTGGAAGCAAATCAACAAAAAATAACTCGGCGACAAGACAAAAAGTACCAGTATTGACGGGTTTTCTGGATCGTGGTATTCTACAGACACATTGGCTATGACCCCGGAAATTTTGGCTAAAATAATGGGAATTATCGCGAAAACAGGGGAGCGGGTGATTGTAGTTGACCCTAAATCCGGCGCGCCATTTGCTTTAATGGGGCTGGATGAGTACGAGAGATTGGTAGTCAATCCCGTTAGAAGTCGCGCTCGTGCCGAAGGCACGAGTCCTTCCCGGACCGCTGGCGCGGCTACTTCTAACGGGACAGACTTGACGCAAAATCCAGGGGCTGGTATGATGGATCCTGACTTGGCGCTCTTACAGGAAGCAAAGCAGATAAAGAGCGATTGGGGCGGAGATGAGGAGAAAGAAGAAGATCGCTATTACATGGAACCAACGGAATAGGAAGATTGCTATATTGCTATATTGTTATATTGCCGTGTGCAGTATCACAGTATAACAATATAACACTATAACAATTTAACAATTCAAGAAATATGGCAGAGAAATTTGAACGCACTAAACCACACGTTAACGTCGGAACTATTGGTCACGTTGACCATGGGAAAACCACGCTGACCGCCGCAATCCTTGCGACCCTCGGCGCGCACGGTTTTCGCGCTCAGCAAAAAACAGTTGACCAAATTGATGCGGCGCCTGAAGAAAAGGCACGCGGTATTACGATTGCAACCGCGCATGTGGAATACGAATCAGAAAAGCGCCACTACGCGCACGTGGATTGTCCCGGACACGCTGATTATGTGAAAAACATGATTACCGGCGCCGCGCAGATGGATGGCGCGATTCTTGTAGTCTCTGCCGCAGACGGCCCAATGCCGCAAACTCGCGAGCACATACTGCTCGCGCGTCAAGTCGGTGTGCCTTACATTGTGGTATTTTTGAACAAAGTTGATCAAGTTGAAGACAAAGAACTTATTGATTTAGTTGAAGAGGAAGTGCGTGATTTGCTTAAGAAATACGAATTTCCCGGAGACAAAACTCCGATTATTCGCGGTTCAGCTTTGAAGGCCTTGCAAAATCCAAAAGATGAAGAAGCGGCTAAGCCGATTTTAGAGCTTATCAAAACTTTGGATGAATACATTCCAGAGCCAGTACGCGAGATTGCTAAACCATTCCTCATGCCAATTGAAGATATTTTTTCCATTGAGGGTCGCGGAACTGTGGTTACCGGCCGTATTGAGCGCGGTATGATTAAACTCAATGAAGAAGTGGAAATTGTGGGCTTGGGTGAAACTCGCAAAACAGTAATTACCGGTATTGAAATGTTCAATAAGCAACTTGATGAGGGACGAGCCGGGGATAATGCAGGCCTGTTGCTTCGTGGTACAAAAAAAGATGAAGTGGAGCGCGGCATGGTGCTTGCCAAAGGCGGTACGATTACTCCGCACACTGAATTTGAAGCGGAAGTGTACTGTCTTACCAAAGAAGAAGGTGGACGCCACAAGCCGTTTTTCAAGGGTTACAAGCCGCAGTACTATATCCGCACCACTGATGTGACCGGGGAAGTTACGGATTTGCCAGCAGGAGTTGAAATGGTTATGCCGGGAGATACGGTCAATTTGAAGATCAAACTGATTGCTCCGGTTGCGCTTGAGGAAAAACAGCGCTTTGCAATTCGCGAAGGCGGTAAGACTGTAGGCGCCGGAGTGGTGGTTAAGATAATAAAATAGTTCACAGACGACGGTTCCTCGTTCATTCATGACTGACGCTCATAAAAATCCGAATCCGAAAAAAGAGGAAGAAACGCATCAAAGGATCCGTATTCGCATTCGCGCGTATGATCATAAAATTATTGATCAATCAACGCGCACGATTATGGATACTGCGATGCGTACAGGCGCTACTGTTCACGGCCCGATCCCGCTTCCCACTGAAAAGCGCAAGTACACGGTGAACCGTTCCAGCTTTGTTCACAAAGACAGCCGTGAGCAGTATGAAATGCGGGTGCATAAGCGACTGCTGGATATCATGGATCCTACGCCGCGCACCATTGACGCGCTGACATCATTAAATCTCCCCGCGGGTGTAGATGTAGAAATTAAAATGTAGTCAAATACTGCGTAGACATGTGATGGAAAGGATCAGCCCTTGGCTGAAAACCGTCATTGCGCGGGACGCAGAGAAAGTAAAGCTAACGCGCAATTTGATAAATTTAAAAATGTAGCCGCAACCTTTAGGTTGCGAAAACGCAGGCTAAAGACCTGCGACTACGCAAGCCTTAGTTAAAGGCTAGGAGCTCATATTGGGCTTCTGGCTTTTGATTTATGAAGTGCATTTTAGGAAAAAAATTGGAAATGACGCAAACGTGGACTGAAAAAGGCCGCGTTGTTCCGATTACCGTAATTGAGGCCGGACCATGCACAGTTGCGCAGATTAAAACCAAAGAGCGTGATGGTTATGGCGCGGTGCAATTTGGATTTGGAACGAAAAAACACCTGACTAAGCCGATGAAAGGACATTTAAAAGAATTGCCGGCCCTACGCGCGTTGCGTGAATTTCGTGGAGATCCTGGTGAATTGAGACGGGGCGATACTTTGGATGTATCAGTATTTTCTCCGGGCGATATTGTTAAAGTAACCGGCATTTCCAAAGGAAAAGGATTTCAAGGAGTGGTTAAGCGCCATGGTTTTCATGGCCATCCCTCAACGCACGGGCACAAGGACCAGGAGCGCATGCCAGGAGCGATTGGCGCGGGCGGAGTTCAGCATGTGCGGAAAGGCCAAAGAATGGCTGGACGCATGGGGGGAGAGCGCGTAACTGTGCGAAATCTGAAAATAGTCGCAATTGATAAGGAAAAAAACCGTTTGCTTGTGAAAGGCGCAGTACCGGGCGCGAGAAATTCTCTAGTTATGATTTATCAGTAAAGTATGCAAATCGCGGTTTACAATACACAAGGTGAGCAAGTGCGCAATCTGGAGCTCAATCCGGGGATTTTTGGAATAAAGCCAAATTCAGCCGTGCTCCATGAGGTGGTTGTGGCTCAGCGCGCCAATTCCCGTCAAGTTTCAGCCAATACAAAAACCCGTGGCGAAGTTTCCGGCGGAGGCAAAAAGCCCTGGAAACAAAAAGGAACCGGCCGCGCCCGCCAAGGCTCAATTCGCTCTCCGCAGTGGAAAGGGGGCGGAGTGGTCTTTGGACCGCGCGCTAATCGCAATTTTTCAAAAAAGATTAATCGCAAAGTGCGCAACGCCGCAATCCGCATGGCACTTTCAGATAAAGTTGCGGCAGGTTCGCTTCTGGTGATGGAGGGGTTGGGAGAGCATATTAAAAAAACAAAGGAAATTGCGGCGGTGTTAAAATCTTTGCCGCTTAAGCGCGGACGCACGCTTTTTGCGCTCCCCAAGGCAGTGAAGCCGGTAGGACGGCTTGCCGCCAACATTGATCGCGTAACTCCGATTTGGACAGGAAGTTTGAATGTTCAAGATCTTTTGAAAAATGTAAATATGGTAACGACTGTTGAGGGAGTGAAAGAAATTGAAACAATATATCGCGCAAAATAATATGGCATTTCTTGATAAAGTTTTCAGATGGAAAAAGAAACCTTTTGGCAAGGGTGAGAAAAAAGAAATTACGCAAGTTTCAAAAGCGGCAAAGGCCGTAAAGGAAGCCGAAATTTCCGAAAAAGGTTCAGGCAAGCTCGCGCATATACTGTTGTGTCCTCATCTTTCTGAAAAAGCAGTGGATAGCGCCAGCCGCAATCAATATATTTTTGAAGTTGCCGGTAGCGCTGGAAAAAAAGAAGTTGAAAACGCGGTTTATGATCTGTATCGCGTGCGGCCGGAATCAGTAAATGTCATTAATGTGCGCGGCAAGCATACCCGTTTTGGTAAAACAGCAGGGCAAACCAAAAAGTGGAAAAAAGCTATTATTACTCTGCCGGCAGGAAAGAGCATTGAAGTATATAAAAAATAATTATGCCAGTAAGAATTGTAAAACCTACAAGTCCTGGACGGCGCAATCTGAGCATTGACACTTTTAGTGATATCACAAAAACTGAACCACATAAAGCGCTTACAGTAATGCTTCGCCGTTTTGCCGGAAGAAACGCGCAGGGGCGCATAACCGTGCGGCATCGCGTAGGGGGGGCACAGCGCTATTATCGCTTAGTTGATTTTAAGCAGGATAAATTTGATATAGCAGGGACGGTGGAGAGTATTGAATATGATCCATATCGCACATCCCGCATTGCGCTGGTGCGCTATGCGGATAATGAGTATCGCTATATTATTGCGCCCCATGGGCTTAAAGTAGGAGATATGGTAGTTTCTTCTCTTTCGGCAGTTCCTCCAAAACTTGGCAATCGCATGCCTCTTAAATATATTCCAGTAGGCCAGGGCGTGTTCAATATTGAATTGAAGCCAAAAACAAAGGGTGTGCTTGCGCGCAGCGCGGGCAATACTGCAAAACTTATGGCAGTTGAGGGCGGATTTGCTCAGCTTGAACTTCCCTCCGGCGAGGCGCGCAGGGTTCCGGAAGATGCCGCGGCTACCATTGGCCAAGTTTCCAATCCTGACCGCCGTTTGATTACTTGGGGAAAAGCCGGGCGAATGTATCATAAGGGGCGAAGGCCGTCGGTTCGCGGCAAAGCAATGAATCCGGTTGATCATCCCCATGGTGGCGGAGAAGGATTGTCTCCTATCGGACTTAAGCATCCGAAAACTCCGTGGGGCAAGCCAGCTCTTGGCGTTAAGACGCGCAAGCGCGGCAAATGGTCAGAAGCATTAATTATCAAACGACGGAAATAAAATATGTCACGATCACTTAAAAAAGGTCCGTTTGTAGATCAGAATTTGCTCAAGAAATTAGGCCGGCTTCGCGTGGGCGATAAAACAGTGATAAAGACTTGGTCGCGCGACTCAGTAATTACGCCGCAAATGGTGGGCTTTACTATTGGTGTGCATAATGGAAAAACCCATGTGCCAGTTGCAGTTATAGAAGATATGGTAGGTCACAGACTTGGCGAATTTTCGCTAACGCGAAAATTCGTTCGTCATGGTGGAAAGATGCAGCGTGAAATTGAAGCAAAAGCCGCAGAAACTACAAAGGTGCAGCCGGAAGCCGGTAAAGGCGAAGGCAAAAAATAATATTGTATGACCGAAGCAAAAGCAATCGCACGCTATATCCGTATGTCTCCACGCAAGGTTCGTCTTCTTGCGAATCTTATTGCCGGCAAGCAGGTTGGTTTTGCGGAAACTCAGCTTGAGATAGCAGCTAAGGCCTCAAAAGGGCCGCTTCTGAAGCTTTTGAAGTCGGCGATTGCAAATGCGCAAGCAAAAAATATGGCGCGAGACAAGTTATATATAAAAACGATTACCGTTGATGGCGGACCAACTCTTAAGCGTTTTCGCGCAAGAGCGTTTGGCCGCGCAGCACCAATCCGCAAACGGACGAGCCATATTACAATAGTATTAGCCACAAAAGAGAATTAGCGAATTGAGCGAATTAGCTAATCTCTAATTCGCTGATCAGCTAATCCGCTTACACGTAACTATGGGACAAAAAGTGCATCCATTAGCATTCCGACTCGCCGGCATCTATACTTGGCCATCAAAATGGTTCATGCGTAAAGGTGCCTTTCGCGAGAATTTGAGACAGGATATTATGATCCGTGATTTTATCGTTGGTAAATTAAAGGGTGCCGGAGTAACGCGCGTTGAGATTGAGCGGCCATCAATCGGCGCCACGATTACGATTTTTGCGGCAAAACCGGGTGTCATAATCGGACGCGGAGGAGCGCAAATTGAAGAATTAAAAAAACAGTTGAAGGCAAAATTTAAATTGACAAAATCCGTTACGATAAATATTCAAGAAATTGATAAGCCCTCGCTTCACGGCGCAGTTATTGCCGAAGGGGTAAAACTTGATCTTGAAAAGCGCATTCCGTTTCGCACCGTCGTAAAGCAGGCCTTAGAACGCTCAAACAAGGCTGGCGCGCTGGGCGCGAAAATAACAGTTTCCGGACGGCTGAACGGTTCTGAGATCGCGCGTGATGAAACTTTGTCTTTTGGATCAATTCCGCTTCAGAATCTTCGCGCGGATATTGATTACGCGCTGGATGAAGCACACACAATTTACGGAAAAATTGGCATTAAAGTATGGGTTTACCGTGGAGAAATATTCTCCGCCGGAGGCGGATCCGCCTTGGGTGGAAATAAATAAACGATATGTTGCTTCCTAAAAAAGTCAAACATCGCAAATGGCACAAAGGGAGACGGCGTCGGACAGGTATTGCAACCCGCCGCACCGAGTTGGATTTTGGTTCGTTTGGTTTAAAGACGCTGGAAATCGGTTGGATTACCTCGCGCCAAATTGAAGCGGCGCGGCGCGCGATGACGCGATTTGCAAAGAAAGGTGGAAAGATCTGGATTCGCATTTTTCCCGACAAACCAAGAACTACAAAAGGAATTGATATTCCCATGGGTACAGGGAAAGGCGCGGTTGATCACTATGTCGCGCCGATAAAACCGGGCGTTATCCTGTTTGAGATTGATGGCATGAGTGAAGAGGATGCGCGCGAGGCGCTTCGCCTTGCTTCACATAAGATGCCGGTAAAAACAGTAATTGTGAGCAAGGAAAATTAATATATGACGATTAAAGAATTACGCCAACTTTCTAAAGTGGAATTGCAGCGACTTTTGCAGGAGATGCGGGAGACGCTTCGTGAGCTTCGATTTAAGACTGCGCGCAGAGAACTTAAAGATGTGCGGGAAGTGCGTGATCATAAAAAAACAATCGCGCGGATATTGACCATGCTAAAGGAAGAATCAGTTAAAAAATAGATATGTCTCATCAAGAATCCAGCCGAAGAAGGCTTCAAGGAATCATTATTTCAGATAAGATGGCTAAAACCGTTGTTGTTCGAGTTGATCGAATGAAAATGCATCCAAAATATAAAAAGCGCTATACAATGAGCAAAAAATATAAAGCTCATGATGAAAAAGGCGATTATCATGTTGGAGATCAGGTTATTATTGAAGAAACGCGGCCAATTTCTAAAGATAAATGCTGGAGAGTGGTTAAAAAAATATGATTCAACACCGTTCAATGCTGATACCAGCGGATAATACCGGAGCAAAAAAACTCCAGTGCATTCGCGTGCTTGGCGGATATCAAAAGCGATACGCACGCATCGGTGATATTATCACTTGTGTTGTTAAAGATGCCATACCGCACAGCGCTGTAAAAAAATCCGATATAGTGCACGCAGTGCTCGTGCGCACACGCAAAGAAACTCGGCGCGAGGACGGCACCTATATCCGATTTGACGATAATGCCGCGGTAATTGTTGATAAAAAAACCAAAGAACCTAAGGGCACGCGTATTTTTGGACCGGTGGCGCGCGAACTCAAGGTCAAAGGATTCAGCAAAATAATTTCTCTTGCTCCAGAAGTATTATAAATTTATGAAATTACATAAAGGCGACATTGTGAAAGTTATCTCTGGCGCGGCTTCCGGCAAAACCGGGAAGATCTTGAAGATGTTAAGCGCCGAGGCGCGGCTTGTGGTGGAAGGGGTTAATTTGCGCAAAAAACATGTTCGTCCCAAAAAACAAGGACAGAAAGGCCAAACCATTGAATTTCCCGCGCCGATGCAAATCTCAAATGTCGCGCTAGTTTGTCCAAAATGTGGAAAAGAAACGCGTGTTGGATTTCAGATGATAGTGGGCGAGAAAAAGAAGCGTTTGTGTCGAAAATGCAAGCAGATTATAGATTAATAAAATATGACGCTTAAAGAACATTACGAAAAGCACGTAATTCCGGCAATGAAGGAACAATTCGGATACAAGAATAATCTTGCAGTGCCGCGTATTGTAAAGGCAATGCTCAATGTTGGTATTTCCGCAAGCCAAAAAGATCCTAAAGTCAAAGAGACGATTAAGGACACGATTCGCACTATTTCCGGGCAAGAGCCGGTTGAAAGAAGCGCGAAGAAGTCAATCTCCAGCTTTAAAATTCGAAAGGGCCAGATTGTTGGTATGCTGGTTACATTGCGCGGAAAACGCATGTATGATTTTTTGGATAAGCTGTTACATCTTACGTTTCCGCGTATGCGAGATTTTCGAGGATTGCGCAAAACAATGGTTGATGCCCATGGAAATCTTACGATCGGATTTCGCGAAGCAGTAGCGTTTCCGGAAATTAAGGCAGGAGACCTTGAGCGCCAACATGGCCTTGAAGTAACGGTTGTGGTTGGCGGCGCAAAAGGGCGCGAGGAAGGAGTCGCACTTCTCAAATTAATGGGATTTCCATTCACTGAGAAATAGTTTAATTATATATGGCAACAAGCGCTCAAATTGAAAAATCAAAAAGAAAACCAAAATTCAGCACCCGGATCGTGCGGCGCTGTTGGCGTTGCGGGAGAAAACGCGCTTATATGCGGGATTTTGATTTGTGTCGAATTTGTTTTCGGGAATTAGCGAATACTGGACAAATTCCGGGAATAAGAAAATCAAGCTGGTAATAATACCTATATGATGACTGATCCAATCGCAGACATGCTTACAAGAATCCGTAATGCCTCGCTTATCAAAAAAGTAGAGGTAGTTGTGCCGTATTCTCGGCTTAAATTTGCTATTGCCGAAATTCTTCGCAAGGAAGGGTATATTGCGGGAATTGAAAAAGTGCGCGCGAAAACAGGATTAATCGATGAAATTAAAATTACCCTCAAATATCGCGATGATCGGCAAAGTGCAATCCATTCTCTTCGGCGCATTTCAACACCGGGGCGCAGATTATACTGCGGATATAGAGATATTCCCGCGTTTACGGCACATCAGGGAGCAACTATTCTTTCTACGCCTCAGGGATTGATGACGGCAAAGGAAGCACGCAGTAAAAAGCTTGGCGGAGAAATTGTGTGTGAAATATATTAATGGAAGGCAATATATAATTGTATGTCTCGAATTGGAAAAAAACCAATCGCAATACCATCGGGCGTGACTGCCGAGGCGGCAGATGATACAGTAGTTATAAAGGGGCCCAAAGGCGAGCTTAAACTAGCGCTTCATCCGGAAGTTACGGTTATGATTGATAAGAGCACGCTTGCCGTTTTAGCAAAGCACCCGGAAACCAAAGAAGGCAAAGCGCTTTGGGGGCTTCATCGCGCGCTTCTTGCAAATATGATTGCGGGCGTCGTGAAACAATTTGAAAAAAAATTGGAAATGGTAGGAGTTGGATATAAAGCGGCAGTTCAAGGTCAAAAACTTATCCTGGAGGTTGGATTTTCTCACCCGGTTGAGATTACTATACCTTCAGGAATTAGTGGCACGGTTGAAAAAAATGTAATTACAATCTCTGGCATTGATAAGCAACTTGTGGGACAAATATCTGCCGCGATACGTTCAGTGCGCAAACCCGAACCATATAAGGGCAAGGGAATTAAATATGCCGGGGAAGTGATTCGCCGAAAAGCTGGGAAAGCCGCGAAAGCCGCAGGTGCGAAGTGACGATGAAATCGTCATCCCGAGCAAAGCGAGGGATCCCATCCTATAAAATTATGAAAGAATCAATTAAAAACAAACAAACGCGCGCAGGCCGAAGGCAAAAGCGAGTGCGCGTCAAACTTCACGGAAGTTCGTCCCGTCCGCGACTTTCTGTATTTATTTCAAACATTCATATGTATGCCCAACTTATTGATGATACGGCAGGAAAAACGCTCGCGCACGTCTCCGATCAAGCAGTGGGTACGCGCGTGTCTCACGTTACTGTCTTACGAGCGCATGATTTAGGGAAGAAAATTGCCGAACTTGCGCGCGCAAAAGGAATTCAAACGGTTGTCTTTGACCGCGGCCGCTATCGTTATCATGGACGCGTGAAAGCGTTTACGGATGGCGCAAGAGAAGGAGGCCTTACTTTTTAATTTTAATATATGCCACCAAGAGAAAGACGAGATCGAAGAGATACAAGGACTCCTGAAGAAAAAGAATTTCAACAGCGTGTTGTTGATCTTCGCAGGGTCACGCGCGTGACCAAGGGAGGCAAACGGCTACGCTTTCGCGCAACTGTGCTTATTGGCGATGGCAAAGGCCGTATTGGATTTGGAGTTGGGAAGGGCGCGGATGTGGCGCTTTCAACTGGAAAAGCATTCCGCAAAGCTAGACAGAATCTCACGACCATCCCTCTTAAAAATGAAACTGTTCCCCATATCGCGCGTGCGAAATTCGGATCCGCAACCGTGCTCATTAAACCAGCGCCGAAGGGTACTGGAGTAAAGGCAGGCGGACCAATGCGTATTATTTTTGAACTTGCCGGAGTCAGTAATGTAGTGGGAAAGATTCTCGGAACAACCAAGAATAAGATTAATATCATTAAGGCAACACTTGTAGCAATTGAACAATTGCGTTAAGAGTTATGAGTTAAGGAGTTAAGAGATTTAAATTTCAACACGCATAACTCATAACCGATAACTCATAACTTCACCTATGCCATTTACACTTTCAAATCTAAAACCTGCCACAGGTTCGCGCACGCGCGTCCGCCGGATCGGACGCGGTCCTGGATCTGGACGCGGCAAGACCGCTGGCCGCGGTACCAAAGGCCAGCGTGCGCGTTCGTCTGGACGCAAAGGACTTGCGCGCCTTGGACTCAAGCGTATCATGCAACGCATTCCAAAACATCGCGGTTTTACGTCGTTTCATAGAAAACCGTCAGTGGTGAATGTTGGAATACTCGAACAGTCATTTGCAACAGGAACCAAAATCACTCCTCAACTTCTTGAGACAAAAGGAATTGTGAAAAATATTAGCGATGGTGTCAAAATCTTGGGAGACGGAACCATTGCGAAGACTTTTATAATCAAGGGGTGTGAGGTTTCAAAATCAGCAAAAGAAAAGATTGAAAAAGTCGGCGGTAAAGTTGAGTAAAATGTATGAATCGCGTTTTAAATACAATTGTCCGCATTTGGCGTTTGCGCGATTTGCGCAGAAGCGTGCTGTTTGTATTAGCAATGCTTTTCGCGTTTCGGGTCGCGGCTCATATTCCAATTCCTGGCGTTGACCTTCAAAACCTGAAAGCATTTTTTCAAAGCAATGAAATTTTGGGTCTTCTCAATATTTTTTCCGGCGGAACTATGGAAAATTTTTCAGTGGTAGCGCTGGGTATCGCGCCTTATATTACAGCTTCTATTATTTTCCAGCTTTTAGCCATGGTTATTCCAGCGCTGGAGGCAATTCAAAAAGAAGGCGAAGCTGGCCAGCGTAAAATCAACCAATGGACGCGCTATGCAACAGTTCCTTTAGCCGTGCTTCAGGCGTTTGGTATGATCACGCTTTTAAAGCAGTCTCCGCGTCCTATTTTAGGTTCCCTGACAGTGGGAAATTATGCGCTTATGATTTTAACGCTTGTCGCTGGAACTTTATTTTTGATGTGGATTGGCGAGCTTATTTCTGAGCGTAAAATTGGAAATGGCATCTCGCTCCTTATCTTTGCCGGTATTGTGGCGAGCCTCCCTACAAATATCCAGCAAGCTCTTGTAACCTTTGATGCTGCTCAAATCACGAACTTTATTTTATTTGCGGTGATTTCCATGATAACGATTGTTGGCGTTGTGCTTATAACACAAGCCCAGCGCAATATCCCCGTTTCCTACGCGCGGCGCGTGCGAGGAATGAGAATGTATGGCGGAGTGGATACACATTTGCCACTGCGGGTGAATATGGCCGGCGTTATTCCGATAATTTTTGCAATATCTATAATTCTGTTTCCTCCAATGGTAGCGCAATTTTTTCTGCAGGCGCGAAGCGTTTTTATAGTACGTTTCGCACAATGGATAATTGGGGTATTTCAAAATAATCTCGTGTATGGTATCCTATACTTTGTATTGGTATTTATATTTACCTACTTTTATACCGCGGTAGTATTTCATCCCAGCCAGATTGCCGAAAACCTTCAAAAGCAAGGTGGATTTATTCCAGGAATTCGTCCTGGTAAACCGACTGCGGGATATCTGCAGTATGTGACTTCGCGCGTGATCCTTGTAGGCGCGCTTTTCCTTTCCACAATTGCAATCTTGCCGCTTATCCTTCAGCGCGTAACTGGCACACAAGCATTAGCACTCGGAGGTACTAGCATTCTCATCGTAGTGTCAGTTGTAATTGAGACTTTGGCGCAGATTGAGGCACAACTTACCATGCATGAGTATGAGACGTAGGGAAAGTAAAATATATGGCTAAACAACTTTCAGACCGTGAAATTAATGCAATTCTTTTCAAACTTCGTGATAAACTTGATTTTAAGGAACGCGCGCATGTGGAGGAATTATTAAAGCGAGCGCGAGAAGGCGGACTATATAAAGAAGAGTTGCGCAAAGAGCTTTTAAAATTACGCGCCGCGTTTAAAATTTCTGAAGGGGATAGAGCCGCAATTGAAGAGGCGATTTTTGAAAAAGATTAGTCCATGCAGAAAAAACAAATAGTGCTTATTATTCAAACAATCCTTGCACTGGCGCTTACCCAGTGTTTTGTGTTATTAGCGATGCGCGTTGCCTCCACTGTAATGCTGCCAACTGTCTCAGTGCCCGCGCTTAGCGCGCGCCAGTTTTTGCTCACTTTTCTTGCCGCTACCGTGCTCATCCTTTTCCTTATTCGCGCTTTGCGTACGCGCTTTATTTTTGAAAGCATTTTCATATTAAGTCTTTTGTCAGGCATCTGGTTTCTCTTTGCGCTTTGGATTCCTGCGTATGCATTTTCTGCCGCTCTTATACTCGTGGCACTGCGCTATATTTTCCCATATGTGATTGTGCAAAATGTTCTTTTGATCTTCGGTATTGCCGGCATTGGCAGCGCGCTTGGATCAACAACTGCCTGGCAAACCACGCTTATTGTACTGCTCGTTCTTGCAGTCTATGATGTTATCGCGGTTTATGGAACAAAGCACATGGTAACTATGTTTAAGGGCTTGCTTGCCAAAGGCGTGATTTTTGCGATTATTATTCCAGAGCATCCGCGGCTGATGCTTAAGCGTATGAAGCAAGTTGAACCGGGGGAAGGATTTTTCTTTTTGGGCACCGGTGATCTCGCGCTTCCGAGTTTCTTCGTTGCCTCAGCCGCGCGCGAGAGTTTCACTCTTGCAATCGGAGCGGCAATCGGTTCAATTGTTGGATTATTTTTTACCGATCTGTTATTTCAGTGGGGACGCAAGCGCCCTATGCCGGCGCTTCCGTCAATTGCCTTCGGCACGATCGCAGGATTTTTTATTACTAAATTATTTGTCTAATTTATGTACCGTATTGTAATTCTTGGTCCGCAAGGATCTGGAAAAAATACGCAAGCAGAACTTTTAGCAAAGAAATTCGGAATTCCAATGATATCCGCCGGAGATTTGTGGCGCGCTGAAATCGTGGCCAAGACCGAACTTGGACTGAAAGCTGAGCCAATACTTGCGGCGGGAAAACTCGCTCCGAACGAGTGGACTATCGAACTTGTAAAAAAAAGAGTAGCGGAGCCGGATACTAAAGAAGGATTTATTTTAAATGGTTATCCCAGAACCATGCCGCAAGCACAAGCATTAGAAGCGTTTGCTTCGCCAACCCATGTTATTGATCTGGCACTTTCAGATGAAGAAGCGATTGCCCGCTTGAGCGGCCGGCGCGTGTGCGCAGTATGCGGACGCAATTACCATTTGATTCACAATCCTTCTAAAAAAGAAGGAGTATGCGATATTGATGGTTCGCCTCTTGTTATTCGGGATGATGATAAACCCGAAGCCGTGCGCACGCGTCTTGCGATTTATCGCCAAGACACTGAACCGCTTTTTGATTTTTATCGCCCGCGCGGCATTGTGCGTACCATCAACGCCGCGCAGACAATGGAAAAAGTGTTTGAGGATATTGTACGGGTACTCTAGACAAACTACGATTTTAGATTTTTCATTGACATACAGTCTAAACGACTGCTAAATGTGGTAAAAGTAAGTTTTTATAAAAAAAAATATTACGTCAACTATGAACGATCGGCTAAATTTGACAACACCCACAATGATGTTGACACATAGTACCGAAGGAGATAATATAGAAGTATGGCGATTAAAGAAGCTATCCGCGGTACAATTCGCGGGCCAAAAGAGGTAGAATTAGAGCACGGCATTGATCTCCCTGTAGGGAGTGAGGTTAGTATTACTATTTCTTCTGGTTGGAGTGTACCAAATTTTGGTGCAGCAAATACTTTTACGATAAGTGCTGGTGATTCGATCGTGCGTTTTAAACGATCAGCTGGAAGTTGGAAAGATATTCCGGAGAGTTTTATAAAAGAAGTATATGCCGACCGCCACATCAGTAATCGCGGGGATGTCGTTCTTTGATGCTAGGTGGTGAGTAGCATAAAAGAGATAGTCCATGGGGCGCGCAGTCGCTCTTTTGTGTTTAATGAAGATATGGTAAGATGGGTGTTATATTAAATGCATATATTTCTATGAATCATGGAGTAACAATTAAAACCCCGGAGGAATTGGAGTTAATTCGCAAGGGCGGTAAAAAGTTGGGAAATATTTTAGATCGTCTGTGCAAGATGGTCAAGCCGTCAGTTACGACAGAGGAACTTGATGTGGCAGCAGAGCGGATGATCCGTGAGGCAGGTGGAGAGCCGGCCTTTAAAGGATATACCACGCGGTTGGGACTTATCCCATTTTCTACAACCATTTGCGCATGTCTCAATAATGAAGTAGTGCACGCGCCGGCAGTGCCATCGCGGATGATAAAAGAGGGTGATTTGGTGAAGATTGATATTGGAATGAGGTGGCCAGTGCGCCCCTCACCTGGCCTTCGGCCATCCTCTCCCGCGGGTAGAGGAGCATCCAAACACTTTCCATCTCCCTCAGGGAGAGGGGAGGGTGAGGGTGGATTGTTTACCGATACTGCACGAACGGTGATTGTGGGTAAAGTAGATAAAAAAGTGCGTGAGCTTGTAAAAGTGACAGAGAAAGCATTAAAAATCGGAATTAAACAAGTGCGCGCTGGGCGGCGAGTTAGCCATATTGCAAAGGCAGTAGAAAAATATATTGAGAAATTCGGGTTTGGGATTGTGCGTGATCTTGTGGGGCATGGCGTGGGATACAAAGTGCATGAGCCGCCGGAGGTGCCGAATTTTTGGGAAGAGGGCTTTCCGGATTGCGTGCTGGAAGAAGGCATGGTGATTGCTATTGAGCCCATGGTCAATTTAGGCGGTTGGCGGGTAAAAGTGCAACCCGACGGCTGGACGATTGTAACCGTAGACGGCAAACCCTCGGCGCATTTTGAACATACGGTGATTGTGCGCAAACGGGGAGCGGAGATTGTTACAAAATAATATGAGAGTGTTAGGTATTGACTATGGTACAAAGCGAATAGGAGTAGCGATTGGGGACAGCGAGGCAAAGGTGGCAGTGCCACTCGCTACGCTCGAAATGAAAAATGTAAAATTAAAAATGCAAAATGTCGTTAGTGAGATCGTGCGAATTATGAAAGAGGAAGATATAGAATTGGTAGTAATGGGGCAGGGAGGAAAGGGATCAATGGAAGCGAAGGTGCGGGAGTTTGCGCAGCGTCTGCGGAAGTTTGTGCCGGTGGAAATCGTGGATGAGCATTTTACAACTGTACAAGTGGAGCGGGCGATGAAAGGTTATGGGAAAGCGCGCAAAGGAATAGACAAAGATGCCGCCGCCGCAGCACTTATCTTGCAAGGTTGGCTTGACAGATTAGCAAAAGCATGATATAGTAAAGCGTTCTTTTAAAAGGCATTAATCCTAGCCTTCTTTTGGCTCATTTCCTTTAGAGTAAGGAGTGGCTCGTAAGAAGGCTGGGAAAGTATCCCGGTCAGGGCAAACCGGCGAGTATTTGTCGGCACACTGGTGCTGGCGAGTATGAGCCAAAAAAGGAGGATTGTCATGGCGACCATTATCGTCAAAGGCGACCTGTACGATAGGTTGGATGGAAAGCTTCACGAGATCAAGCGGCAGATGCGGCAGAAGGAGGGCTACGGCTTTGATTCGGAGCGGCTTGATCTCGCGCTCCAGGCCGTGATCGAGGGGCGATTCGAGGCAGTTGGCGGACAGTTCCCCTGCCTCATCCACGCCGCGGATCTCATTCCCAAGGGGTGGACGGTGGTGGAAGATGTCAATCCTACACTCGATCTTGACATCAGCAAGCTCGTTCCCCGCTCCTTCCTCAAGGAAGGGGAAGCGGTGATCAGCGGGCCGGAGATGCGCACGCGCGCTCGCGAGCTCAAGGGCAACTGGGGGTTGTCCGACGGCAAGCGCATGCTCGCCGATAAGGGCAAGCTGATCCGCGCCGAGTTCCACCCCTTTTACATCCCGCTGGCCGGCACGCTCCTGCGCGGTCCGGGTGGCGGCCTCGACATCCCGTGCCTCGACTTCGACGGCGGGCGCTGGTACTTGTACTTCGGCTGGCTTGGCCACGACTGGGACGACTGCGGCCGTCTCGCGTGTAGCGAGTAGGTTCCTAGGTTTCTGGGCCCCTTGGACCCTTCCGCGACTTTACCCATAAGGTGAATGTCAAGGGAGGGTCCTTTTCTATTTTTTTCAAATTTGGTATGCTTGATGCAGATTTTACCGACACTGCCCCGGCCACGATTTGGTTTGGGCGGGTAAAGTCTCGCCATTTCAACTTCAGAATGCGGCCGGCTATGGTTTGCCGCAGAGTAAGATTGAAGTGACTAACGATGAAGATACTCGGTGCAGTGTGCTAGGGAGATAACTTCTTCAAATACGATACAACCCCAAGAGTATTCAACGGGTGGTGCACTGGCCGGCACATTGCATATTTTAGCGCGATCCGGATGGCAACCTCAACATCCCGTACCTCAACTTCAACGGCAAGCGCTGGTACTTGAACTTCAACTGGCTTGACAACGACTGGAACGACAACGACCGTCTCGCGTGTAGCTAGTATCTTCATGCTCCCGTCCGTGCGGCGGGAGCTTCCGTTTTCAACAATAACAACCATTTGCCAAGCATCCTGCCGGCAGTTACGAGTTTTTGCGATAGTTGTCCATATTTACCTGCGTCTAGACCGTGCGCTTCCCACAGGATTGTAAAGAAAAATTTAAGATTATCCAACTTGTGGCTTAATATATTCAAAAGAGCCAGTTTGTCTTCTCGTTTGGCATACTGCGCAGTGCGTGTAGTTTCCAATAATTCAAGAAACAATGTATCTATTTTAACACCCATGGTATATCGCGAAAGTCGCGGTATATGCGGTAAAAATCCATGCCACACCAAATAACACTCTTTGAGTTCAGTCAAAATTGGGATTTCCGAAGCAGTGGGGGGGGGGGTTAGAGGAAACAAAAGAATTGTATTGACTCATAGCTATGACGCAATTATTTCATTAGAGAATTTATGTTTAGCATGGCAAGAGTTTATCCGGGGCAAGCGTAACAAACGCGATGTGCAGGAATTCGGCTACCGGCTCATGAATAATATCATAGCATTGCATGAGGATTTAGCAAACAAAACCTATCAGCACGGCGGCTATCACAGCTTCCGCATCTGCGATCCTAAACCACGGCACATCCATAAAGCCAGCGTGCGCGATCGTTTGTTGCATCATGCCATTTACCGCATTCTTTATCCCTTTTTTGACCGCACTTTTACAGCCGATTCATTTTCCTGCAGAGACGACAAAGGCACGCACAAAGCACTCAACCGCTTGAGTGCCATGGCATACAAGGTAAGCTGCAATCATACTCGAACATGCTTTGTACTCAAGTGTGATATTAGGAAGTTTTTTGCGAGTATTGAGCATGCGCATTTGCTCGGTATTTTGCAGAAATATATCCCTGACCAAGATATTATCTGGCTTTTGGGGCAAGTGGTTAGAAGTTTCCATACCCCAGCATCTATCTGTCATGCCCGACCTGATCGGGCATCTAGTCTGGATCCCCGCTTTCGCGAGGATGACGCATGGGATGAGGATAAAACGAGGAGAGTTGGTCTCCCACTTGGCAACCTGACCTCACAACTTTTTGCCAATGTATACATGAATGAATTTGATCATTTCGTCAAGCATCGCATCAAAGCAAAGCATTATATCCGTTATGCGGATGATTTTGTGATCCTGCATGAAGATCGGCAATGGCTTGAGACGCAAATATCGAGTGTAGAAAAGTTTTTGCAAGAGCGGTTACGCCTTCAGCTGCATCCAGACAAAGTTACGATCAAAACATTTGCCTCCGGTATTGATTTTCTTGGCTGGGTGCATTTTACAGATCATCGGGTGTTGCGGAGTACAACACGGCGAAGAATGATGAGGCGTTTGCGAGCGCATCCAGCTCAGGAAACTTTACAATCATATCTTGGGTTGTTACGACATGGCAATACTTTTACAATAGAGCAACAAGTGCGGATGTTGCATTGGTTATGGGGTAGTGATACATTGAAGGCAATCTATGACTTACAACACCGAAGGAATTATTTTAAAGTATCGCGATATTGGGGAGCATGAGCGGATTTATACGATTTTGACGCGTGAGCATGGCAAGATTGAAGGGTGGGCGCAAGGCGTGCGCAAGAGTCAAAGCAAACTGGTGGCGCATTTGCAGCCGCTTTATTTTTGCGATTTTATGTTTGCGCGCGGAAAGCGTTTTGATCGCGTGGCACAGGTAAAAGTTTTGAATCGTTTTCCAGAACTTTGGGCAGATCTTGAAAAATTATCCAAAGCAGTTTACGTCGCCGCACTTGTAGATCTTGTGCTTAGACCAGGCACGCGCGAGGGTACAGTGTTTAATCTATTGCAAACCACATTACAGGTCATTTCGAGCGAGCCCTCACCTGGCCTTCAGCCATCCTCTCCCGAAGGGGTCGAAGACGGGCCGAGCGAGCGCAGGCCCCGGGGAGGGCAGGGTGAGGGTATTCTGACCTTGTTTTCCCTTAAACTTCTTAAAGAATCTGGTTTTTCACCAGAGCTCCACTATTGCGTGCTTTGTAAAAAAGAAGTGCAAGGACTTTCACTGTCATTTGACGCAATTCGTGGCGGGGTGCTTTGCACTGATTGCTTTATTAAAGCAAGTCCAGAAGCATTGCAGATCTCTTCATTGACCATTGAAACGTTAGAATCAATTCTTACCGCGCCTATTGCACGGCTTGAGATGCCAGAGGCAGTGCGGCGTGAACTTTCTATCATTGCTGATGCCATGATTGCCGCGCATTTTGGAGAAGAACCAAAGGCGCGAAATTTTATGGTGAGTCTTGCTGATGAGCTTCCACAAATGGCAAGAGTGTGATATATTAAGCTACCGCTAGAATTTCTAATTAACCTAATTATTCTAATTAACCTAAACAAATCCCAAGCCTCAATTTAGAAATTAGGTGAATTAGATGAATTAGAAATTTGCCGTCACTCTATGCAAAAACGCACTTGGAATACCGATACCGTTAATAAAGTGAGTGACATGGTAGTTGTGAAGGGTTGGGTTCATGCTCGGCGCGACATGGGTAAGATTATTTTTATTGACTTGCGCGATAAAACCGGACTTTTGCAAGTTGTGTTTGCCCCAAAAGAAGTTGGCGGCGCGTATGAGTTTGCAAAAACACTCCGAGCTGAGTATGTGGTGGAAATTAAAGGGACAGTGCAAAAGCGCACGGAGAAAACCATAAATCCTAAACTTGAAACCGGCACGGTGGAAGTGCTGGCCACGGATTTGAAAATTTTAAATGAATCAAAAACGCCGCCGTTTGAATTAGATAAAGATACGCGCGCGGTTAATGAAGAAGTGCGGCTCAAATATCGCTATTTGGATTTGCGTAGTGAACGAATGCATAATAATTTAGCACTTCGCGATAAGGTGATTTCATTTTTTAGAAATTACATGCATGAGCATGGGTTTATTGAAATTGAAACTCCGATTTTGATAAAAGGAACGCCTGAGGGCGCGCGGGAGTTTATCGTGCCTTCACGGCTTCACGGGGGAAAATTCTATGTGCTTCCGCAATCGCCACAACAGTTTAAACAGCTTTGCATGGTTGCCGGATTTGAGCGATATTTTCAAATCGCGCGCTGTTTCCGCGATGAAGATCAGCGCGGCGATCGCCAGCCAGAATTTACCCAGCTTGATTTTGAAATGTCCTTTGTGGAGCGCGAAGATATTTTGAAATATACTGAAGAAATGTTTATTGAAATGGTGGCAACAGTTGCGCCGGAAAAGAAATTATCACACACGCCATTTCCACGGCTTACTTATGTGGAAGCCATGGAAAAGTACGGCACAGATAAACCGGATTTGCGCAAAAATAAAAATGATCCTAATGAACTGGCGTTTTGCTGGGTTTTGGATTTTCCGATGTTTGAAAAATTAGAAGATGGCACTATTCAAGCCATGCATCATCCATTTTGCGATGTGCATCCTGCAGACTTGGAAAAACTTGATTCAGATCCAATGTCTGTGCGCGCCAATGCCTATGATTTGGTGCTTAATGGCTATGAACTTTCCAGTGGAAGCATTCGCATTCACAAGCGGGAGTTGCAAAACAAAATTTTCCATTTGCTTGGACTTGCTGACGATGAAATTGAGAAAAAATTTGGGCATATGTTAGAGGCATTTGAATATGGCGCGCCGCCCCATGGCGGCTTTGCGCCTGGAATTGATCGCATTGTTATGCTTTTGGCAGGCGAACCCAACATTCGCGAAGTCATGGCATATCCTAAAACCGGCGACGCCCGCGATCCCATGATGGGCGCTCCATCAGGACTCCCTCCAAAAGCTCTTAAAGAGGCACATGTTAAAGTAGTGGAGTAAGTAGAGTTGCAGTGGTATACTTAAGGAGTATGCGATTTTCGCCGCTGCAAAAGCATATTTTAATAGTTTGCCTTATTGCCAAAGGAAAGGTGCCACGCGCGCCTTTTCATAAGTTTTATGAGGGAAAGGAGACACACCCCAAAGATCTGGTAGATACGGTAACCAAAACCCTGGAGCGACTAATTGATAAAGGGTTGCTCACAGGCATAGGTGTCAGAACTCCGAAAAAGTGGTATATTAAGGAAGTGCGGTTGACGCCCTTGGGGCGCAGGGTTTCTAAAAAGCTACAAGGCGAACAACAAAAATTACCCTATAATTATGCCCCTTGATCCTATTCCAAAATTTGTCAAAGCTTTTCAATCAGTAAAAGATAAAAAAGAATTGCCGCTGGTGGCGCTTCGCGACGCGGTAGTGTTTCCCGGCATTGCCATGCCGCTTTTGGTACAACGGCCAAAGTCGCTTGCCGCGCTGGATTTTGCAATGAAGCATGATCAGCTCGCGTTTTTTGTGGCGCAAAAAACCGAAGAGCATGAAGACCCAACCATGAAGGATATTTATACTGTGGGAACAATTGCCAAGATCAAGGAAATGGGAAAAGGGGAAGATGGCGCGGTGCGTGTTTTAGTGGAAGGCGTGATGCGTGCCAAAATCAGCGCAGTAACGCCGGAGGCGCAATTTGTCAAAGCGAAAATTGAGCCTTTGCCTCCGCCGCTTGTGAAAAAAACCGAGCGGATTGAAGCGCTGATGTACTCCGCGATAAATCAGTTCCGAGAAATTGTTTCTATGGGCGCGCCAGTGCCGCTAGACGTGCTGTTTGTCATTTTGAACATCACTGACCCTTGGATTTTGGGTGATCTTATTGCCAGCAACCTGGACATGAAAGTGGAAGAGCGGCAAGGGATTTTGGAGTCCTTGACTGTGGAAGATAAATTGGAAAAACTCCGGCAAGCTCTTGGTCGACAACAACAAGTTTTGCGTCAGGCCAAAAAACTTCAAGCCGAGGTTGGCAAAGAGCTGGACAAAATGCAAAAGGAAGTATTTTTGCGCGAGCAGATGAAGGCGATTGAAAAAGAGCTAGGCACTGCCGGAGGGCGCAATGAAGCTGAGGAGCTTAAGGCAAAGATTGAAAAAGCCGGCATGTCGGAGGAAACCAAGAAAGTCGCGCTGGAGGAGCTTAACCGCATGGAGCGCATGCCGTCATTTTCTCCGGAGATTTCTTATATTCGGACTTATCTAGATTGGCTGGTTAAGCTTCCCTGGGCAAAAAAAGATGAATCCGCCATTGATGTGAAAAAAGCGCAAAAAGTGCTTGATGATGATCATTTCGGACTTGATAAGGTTAAGGAGCGCATGGTGGAATATTTGTCAGTGCAAAAACTGGTGGGAAAAATTCGCGGACCAATTATTTGTTTTGTGGGTCCGCCCGGAACCGGTAAAACTTCCATTGGAAAATCTATTGCCCGGGCTCTTGGTCGAAAATTCGTGCGCATGTCTTTGGGCGGAGTGCGCGATGAAGCGGAGATTCGCGGGTTTCGTCGCACTTATGTGGGCGCGCTTCCCGGCCGTATTTTGCAGGGTATAACCACAGCCGGTACGCGCAATCCGGTTTTTATGCTGGATGAAGTAGATAAAATGGGTTTTGACGCGTTCCGCGGCGATCCATCGGCGGCGCTCCTTGAGGCGCTTGATCCAGAGCAAAATAACGCGTTTTCTGATCATTATCTGGAAGTGCCTTTTGATCTTTCAGACGTGATGTTTATTACCACCGCCAATATTTTGGATCCGATTCCGCCAGCGCTGAAAGATCGCATGGAAGTGATTGAATTTCCCGGCTACACTGAAGAGGAAAAATTTTGGATCGCGCAAAAGTTTTTAGTGCCCAAGCAAATGAAAGACAACGGGCTTACTGAAAAACAAATTTTCTTTACTGAACCGGCTTTGCGCACTATTATTCGCGAGTATACGCTAGAAGCCGGGGTGCGGGAGTTGGAGCGTACTATTGCCGCGGTATGCAGGAAAGTCGCGCGCAAGGTGGCGGAAAATGGCGGCGCAAAAGCCGTACGCAAAATTGGGATTGACGATTTGCGCGAACTGCTGGGACCGCAAAAATATCGCATTACGCTGGCGGAGAAAAAAGATGAGGTGGGGTTGGTTAATGGGCTGGCTTGGACGCCGGCGGGCGGGGATGTGCTTTTGATTGAGGCAACCAAAATGCCGGGCAAGGGGCAACTTATTTTAACCGGACATTTGGGACAAGTGATGCAAGAATCCGCGCAAGCCGCGTTTTCCTACGCGCGCACGCGCGCTAAGAAACTGGGCATCAAAGACGCATTTTACAAAAATTCTGACTTGCATGTGCATGTGCCTTCCGGCGCAATTCCCAAAGATGGGCCGTCGGCCGGAGTGGCTTTGACACTTGCGCTTATTTCGGCTTTGACCGGAAAGCCGGTGCGCAAGGATATAGCAATGACTGGCGAGATTACCCTTCGCGGGCGAATTATGGAGATTGGGGGAGTAAAGGAAAAAGTATTAGCCGCGCACCGCGGAGAAATTAAAATGGTGCTTTTGCCAAAAGAGAATGAAAAAGACATGGTGGATATACCAAAGCAGATTAAAGATCAGATGAAATTCGTGTTTGCGGAAAATATGGATGAAGTCCTTAAACTTGCGCTTAAATCATAATATTTAAAAATATGGCGACTCCAAAACAAGTTACCAGTTATCTTCAAAAATTAAAAATAAAGTACACTCCGATTGTGCACAAAACGGTCTATACCGCTTATGACGCGGCGGCAACCATGAAAGCAAAATTGCACGAAATTCCTAAAGTTCTGCATGTGCTGGCGGATAAAAAGCGGCATATCATTGTGATTGTCCCGGCTTCTTATCAAGTTGATTTTCAGAAACTAAAAAAAGCGCTTAATGCGAAAAAAGTGGAGCTTGCCAATGAGAAAATGATGCGCAAAGTATTTAAGATGAAAAAAGGCGCGCTGACTGCCTTTGGCGGACTTTACAAAGATACGGAAGTGTTGGTTGATAAAGCATTTGCTCGCGCCAAGAAAGTTATCGCCGGCGCCGGCACCTATACCGATTCGCTTGAAATGAAAACTAAGGATTTTTTGAAAGCGACTGGAGGGAAGATGGGGGTGTATGGGAAGAAGAGGTAGGCCGACCCATGCCGGCATCCCACGTAAACACCACAGTCGCTCCGACCCAGCCGTCGGAGCGCTGTTTTTGCTCGGCCTCACTCCTCCGACCGCGGTCGGAGACCGTGCCCGTTCGGCTTCCGCAGAATGTTTACTGCGGGACGCCGCCACAGGTCGGCCTTGAGGAGAGAAAAATGAAAAGATGAAAATGTAGTCGCCGGTCTTTAGCCGGCGCAATTATAGCGCGGGGTTTTACCTGCCCGCCGAGTTTGCCGGTGCCACAGAACCGAATGGCATCAGCGTCGGTGGGAAAGGTGGGTGCCCCGCTTTTTATATCCCTCACCCAACCTTCGGTTTTCCTCTCCCCGAGGGAGAGGGGAGGGTGAGGGGAAATAAAAAAAAGAGCCGCCCTGGTCGTGAGACGCGCGGGCGGGAACATTCTCTCTTTGTCAAGGGCGGCGGGGTTTGGTACAATGATAGAATTATGCGCATTATTTTTAGCAAACATGCCGAAGATAAAGAAGATATAAGATTTATTATTACTTTTTATCCGGGAAGAATCACCCAATATGGCAACAGCCAATAAAATTCCACAATTAAAATATGAGCCCGAGGCCGATGTGCTTTCCTGGGAAGTTTCTGACGCGCCAATTGAATATGCCAGTGAAATCGGCGATATGATTGTGCATTTTACCAAAGATAATCGTCCGGTTCTGATTGAAGTTTTGCGTGCCAAGGATTTTATGAGAAAAGCTGAAGGAGCGGTAGGGTTTAAACGCATACACCCAGAAATGGCAATAGCATAAATTTTGTGTTTAAAAAAAGTAGCGCGGGGTCTTGCCTGCCCGCCGAGTTTGCCGGTGCCACAGAACCGAATGGCATCAGCGTCGGTGGGAAAGGTGGGTGCCCCGCTTTTTATATCCCTCACCCAACCTTCGGTTTTCCTCTCCCCGAGGGAGAGGGGAGGGTGAGGGGAAATAAAAAAAAGAGCCGCCCTGGTCGTGAGACGCGCGGGCGGGAACATTCTCTCTTTGTCAAGGGCGGCGGGGTTTGGTACAATAGAGTGCAATGCAAATCTACGAATCTTATGCCAATCTACAAATTGCGAATTCGTATTTGTAGATTTGAATGACATTTGTAAATTGGCATTATATTTTATGTCGTTTGCCGTGAAATCACAACAATTTGAAGGGCCGTTGGATTTGCTACTTTCCATGATTGAAGGGGAGAAGCTGAATATTACCACCGTGTCTTTGGCAAAAATTGCCGAGGACTTTTTGAAATACGTGCAGGAGGCGAAATTGCCCCCGGAAGAGGTGGCGGATTTTTTGCTGGTCGCTTCAAAACTTTTGCTTATAAAATCGCAAGCGCTGTTTCCCAATTTGGAAGTAGAAGATGATGGCGTACCGTTGGAAGCACAATTGAAGATTTTGAAACTCTATCATGATGCTTCGCGCCAAATTGAAGCCATAATTAAGCAAGGCAATTTTGTCTACTTTAGGGAAAAAATGCCGGTGGAGCGCGTATTTCGTCCGCCACAAAAAGTTACGGTAAATGTTTTGCACGAAACATTTTTGGCAGTGATCAAGGCGTTGGAGCCACTGGTGCGCATTCCCAAAAAAATCGTGCTCAAGGCGATTTCAATTGGCGAGCGCATTGATCGGCTCAAAGCCATGATTGTGGAAAAAGCTATGATGTCGTTTAAGCATTTTGTGGGTTCTTCAAAAGAAAAAACCGAAATTATCGTGAGCTTCCTGGCGCTATTGGAATTGTGCAAGCAAAGGATTGTGGAGGTGAAGCAGGAAAAATTATTTCATGATATCATGATAGAGCATAAGAGATAGAGGAACGAAGACTCGACGGCACCCTGCTTCGGATACCCCGCACCAATGCTTCGCATGATGCGGGGCAGGCGCTCTCAGCCCTTGCCCCGCACCGAGCTTTGCTCTGGTGCGCGGGTCGCTCCGTCCTCGGCCCGCACAACCCAACTCTTAAAAGAAGCAATTCCAGCGGGCCTGCGGGTCTCCTCAGCAGGGTATCCGCCGAGCCTTCTAGAAGGAGAAAAAAGAAAAAATATGTTTTTTAGGAGGAAATTAAAAGATCCCAATTGGTCCTCACGCAGGGAAGTAGGGCAGTGGGGAGAGGAGACTGCCGTACTGCATTTGCAGGAAAAGGGATATAAGATTATCGCGCGACATTGGACACATCGGATTGGCGAGCTGGATATTGTGGCTGGGAAAGGCGGCCGCATTGTATTTGTGGAAGTAAAGACCCGCACGAACGCGCATTTTGGGGCGCCGGAAGATGGCATTGGCTGGTCCAAGCAGGAAAAATTGCGCCGTATGGCAAATGTGTATATGCTCAAGCATAGATTGCATGATACTCCATATCAAATTGATTCAGTGGCCGTGATGTATGACCTGATGCGCAAAGAAACTACAGTTCGTCACCTAGAAAATGTAATTGGTGGTCGCTGATTTGACAGAAATATGGCTGGATGGTAACATATCCACATTACACTAGTTCCCATAAGGAACTGGTTTTTTAATAACCGCCGATAAAACGCTATGTTCCGTTTTACGGAACCAACGCCGAAACACGCCGATTGACTCAGCGTAAAGCGGCGTAGGCGAGCATAGCGAGCACGGCATAATTCAGCGATATATGGCCTCCCCAATTGTCCAAGCAATAAAACAAATTTGTGAGGAAAAAGGGCTCTCCTATGAGTCTGTCTTAACAACTATTGAAGCGGCGCTGGCGGCGGCATACCGCAAGGATTTTGGCACAAAAAATCAGAATATCAAAGTGGAGTTTGATCCGGAAACCGGCGCTATGCGCGCGTTTGATATTAAGATCGTGGCGCGAGATTTTACGGAGGAGGAGTTGGAGGCCATGAAAGAGGGAGAGGGCGAAGCACGCCAGGGCAATGTGTCGTCGCAGTTGGCCCCCTCACCCCAATCCTCTCCCACCGAGGTAGAGGGAGAGATTGAAAAAGAGGTTGAAAAATTCAATCCCAAGACCATGATGATGGTCTCCGGGGCGCGTGCAATAAAAGCGGATGCGGAACTTGGCGAAGAATTGCGCATTGAGCTTGAAATTCCGCACGCTTTTGGACGCATGGCCGCGCAGACTGCCAAGCAAGTTATTACTCAAAAACTCCGTGAAGCAGAGCGGCAGTCCATTTTTGAAGAATGGTCAGGAAAAGAAGGAATAATCATGATCGGTGTTTCCGGGCGGCGTGAAGGGCGGCTTCAGTTTGTGGATTTTGGTCGCACTTCTGCGATTTTGCCGCTCGGTGAACAGATACCGCAGGAATCCTATCGTCCGGGTGAACGCATGAAGTTTTATGTAAAGTCAGTTGGGATGGGTTCAAAAGGACCTGAGATTATTGTTTCGCGTGCTGACTCGCGCATGGTTTCCGCGCTTTTTACGCTGGAAATACCCGAAGTGCAAAGCGGAGTGGTTGAAATTAAAGGCGTGGCGCGTGAAGCTGGATCTCGCTCAAAACTCGCGGTGATCTCCAAAGATCCTAATATTGATCCGATTGGTTCTTGTATTGGCCAGCGTGGCGGCCGTATCCAGACGATTATCGCGGAGATAGGCGGAGAAAAGATAGATGTGATACAATGGTATGAGGACGCGGAGAAGTTTATCTCTGCCGCACTTTCTCCGGCAAAAGTAAAGAAAGTAGCGCTTGATTCAGAAACTAAAATTGCCAATGTAACTGTTCCTGATGTTGAACTTTCACTTGCTATTGGGCGCGCAGGGCAAAACGTGCGTCTGGCTTCAAAACTTACCGGCTGGAGGATTAATATTTTGGGTGAAGGAGGACAAGCCGTAGCAAGCTCAGAGGAAGCCCCAGCGGCAGAAACCCCAAATCTCAATGTTCAATGACCAATTGTGGATTTTGATATTTGAACATTGATTGGTCATTGGTAATTGATCATTGGGATTTTATATTATGATTTTTCTCTACAATACCATTTTTCTCAAACCAACATTCAACGCTCTTATCGCGCTTTATAATCTTGTTGGCGATGTTGGCGTTGCGATTATTCTGCTTACACTAGCGGTGCGATTCATAATTTTGCCGGTGACATTGCAGTCCATGAAGTCGCAAAAATCTTTGCAGACGCTTCAGCCAAAGCTTAACGCGCTTAAGGAAAAATACAAAGGCAATAAGCAAGGTCTAGCGAAGGCGACGATGGAACTCTATAAGCAGGAAAAAGTAAATCCTGCCTCTTCATGCCTGCCACTCCTGGTACAATTGCCGATTTTTATCGCGCTCTATCAAGCAATGCAGATTGGCCTTAAAAACGGGGGAGCTGAACTTTTATATGGTTTTATAAATAAGCCGGATGCAATCAATGTATTAGCGTTTGGATTTTTAAATTTAGCAAAAGCAAGTATTCCAATCGCAATACTTGCCGGCATTTCACAATTCTGGCAGGCGAAGATGCTCTCCTTTCATAAGCCGAAAAAGATTACGGAAGCAAGCAAAGATGAGGCAATGCTTGGCATGATGAACAAGCAAATGCTTTATGTGATGCCAGTCTTTACTGTGTTTATTGGCGCATCTTTACCGGGCGGCGTGATACTGTACTGGTTTGTGACAAATGTACTCACTATCATACAGCAATATGTTTTCCTCAAACCAAGAGCGTCTGCAGCGGGCAATTCTTGAGGCAATAACGTACTTCGATGTCTTTTCTTACCCATTGACTACTCTTCAGGTCTGGCAAAATCTTCGGACGCGTACTACCTACGCAAGTGTATATGAGGCGCTAAAGAAGAGCGCGCTTCTAAAAAAGAAATTGCAATGCGTAAATGGAATGTGGCATCTGCGCGGAGGCGATCAATGTATAAAAGAGCGGGAGTTGCGCTATCGAGGGTCAAAGTCAAAAGTTGAAAAGGCGGTTCGTTTTGCGCGTTTGCTTCAATGGTTTCCCGGCATTGAAGCCGTCTACGTCTGCAATTCACTTGGATTTCTACACGCAAAGTCGGAGAGCGACATTGATTTATTTATAGTGACGCGAAACGGAAGGATTTGGAGTACGCGATTTTTCGCGGTACTGCTTGCAGAGCTCACAGGATTTCGCCCAAAGAGCGATCACGCAAAAGATGGACTCTGTCTTTCATTTTTTGCCGCTTCCGGGGCGCCGATGGAGACTCTCGCACTTCCAAATGATGTATACTATCTTTATTGGATGAGCAAGCTTAGGCCAGTATTTGCGCGCGCAGAGGCGCAAGCGCGTTTTTGGCGGAGCAATAGCTGGGTGCATAAAGAACTTCCGCAAGCAGAAGAGATTTACCCGCCTAAGTGTGTAATGGTCTTAAAAGAGCAAAGGGGATCGGGGGGTTGGAAAATCGGAGATGTAATAGAGCGCATTTTAAGGAATGTGCAAATGCGCATCATGCCGCCATATCTCAAGGATGCCGCGAACAAAAATACTAGTGTGGTTGTGAGCGATAAATTTCTTAAATTTCATGACCATGACAAACGAGAGCAATATCGAAAAGAGTACGAGGCGCGATTGGCAACGGTGGCGTAACCCCCTCTCCCTCCCCTCGCCTCGCTTTGCGGGCGAAGCGGGCCTTACCCTAAGGGGGAGAAGGTGGGGGTTAATGCTTTTCTTTTTTTTATTGCCTTTGCAGACAAGGTATATTATTCGGGAAGTGCCGTTTTATGAGTATGGCACGCTTTCGGTGTATGGGATTGAGATTGTAGGGTGGATTGTAATATTGCTATATTGTTATATTGCTATATCGCGATCACACATGCGCGCGAGATCCCTCGCTGTGCTCGGGATGACGTTTGCTGGCTGGGCATTTCTCTCCATGCTCTGGTCTCCGGATCGCGCGGTAGCACTGCAAGGTGCGTTAGTATTATTGGAGGGAGTACTGTTGTATTTGATATTGCGTAACCCCTCACCTCAATCCTCTCCCGCAAGGGGAGAGGAAGTAAAAACAAGTTCCCTCTCCCTTCATGGGAGAGGGCAGGGTGAGGGTGTGATGTGGGCTTTTATCATTGGCGCAGTCGTACAAGCCGGGCTTGGCATTTATCAATTTCTCACCCAATCTAGTTTTGCATCAACCCTTCTAGGTATGGCGCTTCATGATCCGCGCGCGTTGGGTACTTCAGTTGTGGAGTTTGGGACGGAGCGCTGGCTACGCGCCTATGGCGGACTGCCGCATCCCAATGTGCTGGGAGGGTATTTAGCAGTGGCATTGGCGGTTGTGTTTATTGTATGGCGAAAAATCAACAAAACATTACCTGACAAAATACAGTGCGGCCGCACTGTATTTTGTCAGGTAGCCATCAGGGTTGCTATCCCTGTTTTACTCACTGGTATTTTTTTTACTTTTTCTCGCGCGGCATGGTTCGCAACTTTGCTTCTACTGGTCTTTTTATGGTGCGGAGAAAAGCGTGCGGCCGCATCAAATCATCCGCAACGTTTTAGAGTGACAAACCCCTACATACTACTTACTATATTCTACATATTCATACTTGCATTCCTATATCGCCCGCTTATAGGCGCGCGGGTTGCGGGGGACGCGCGTCTGGAAGTTAAGTCGCGCGCGGAAAGAATGGAAGGATTGCGTGAAGCGTGGACGCTAATTAAAAAGCATCCGGTTGCCGGAGTGGGGATTGGAAACTACACGCAAGCCGTACGCCGTGATCTGCGCCCAAATGATCCACTCTATAGCTACCAACCCGTGCATAGTGTGCCACTCCTTGTGTGGGCAGAGTTAGGGGTGGTTGGCCTAGCGTTGTTTATATTTGTACTATATATTCTCTGGCGTCAATCACCAAACTACATACTACTTACTACTTTCTACATACTCTTAGTTTTTGATCATTATCTGTGGACATTACCGTTTGGTGCCCTGCTTTTCTGGAGTGTCCTTGGTTTATCCACAAACCCCACAAAGCCGGCCTCTTGACAGATTTTTAGCTTTGTAGCAAGATAGGGCCAGTTGGGTTAGCACTCGTTAGGTCCAAGTGCTAGCCTCCTAATAAACCCTTAATACGATACGAATCAGCGAATTTCGAACGAATCAACGAATATGCGAATTCGTATATTGGTAGATTCGCGTAACATTTGTAGATTCGTATCACAAGTATATGCTTAAACCGCTTTCAAATCGGGTTCTTGTGGAACCCATTAAGGAAGAGATAAAGGGAGGAATCATCTTGCCGGCAACGGCAGATAAAGAAAAGTCGGAAAAGGGCAAGGTTATTGCTTGTGGGCCAGGCAAACTAATGGATAATGGCCAGCGCGCGCCTATGGATGTAAAAGTGGGCGATACAGTGATGTTTAAAAAGTATAGCCCGGATGAAGTCAAGGTCGAAGGAAAAGAATATCTTATTTTGGAGGAATCAGACATAATGGGAATAATAATATGATACGAATCAGCTAATATATGACGAATCAACAAATATACGAATTCGTATATTCGTAGATTCGCTAAAAATTTGTAGATTCGTATCATAAATAATATGGCAAAACAACTTATATATGCAGAACACGCGCGAGACGCGCTCCGCCATGGAGTGGACAAACTCGCAAACGCAGTGAAAGTAACGCTGGGTCCCAAGGGTCGCAATGTGGTTTTGGATCGCGGTTTTGGTAGTCCCATGATTACCAAAGACGGCGTTACGGTAGCGAAAGAAATTGAACTTCAGGACAAATTTGAAAATGTCGGCGCGGATTTGGTCAAAGAAGTTGCTTCCAAGACCAATGATGTGGCCGGCGACGGCACCACTACCGCTACCGTACTGGCGCAAGCCATTGTGCAGGAGGGGATTAAAAATGTGGCCGCCGGCGCTAATCCCATGTTGGTAAAGCTCGGCATGGATAAAGCCGTAGATGCCGTAGTGGAAGAGTTGCGCAAGATTTCCAAGCCGGTAAAAACCCATGATGAAATTCAGCAAGTAGCTTCCATCGCGGCCAATGACGCTGAAATTGGCCGCCATATTGCCGAGGCCATTAAAAAAATTAGCAAAGAAGTCGCGGATGTAAAGGATATTGTGATTACGGTGGAGGAATCCAAGTCGTTTGGAACCGAGGTGGAACCGGTTTCCGGCATGCGTTTTGACAAGGGCTATATTTCTCCTTACATGATTACCAGTCCCGAGCGCATGGAATCCGAGTATAACGACCCTTACATTTTAATTACGGACAAAAAAATCTCTTCGGTACAGGATATTTTGCCACTACTGGAAAAGGTGGCGCAGTCCGGACGCAAGGAGCTGGTCATTGTTGCGGATGATGTAGATGGGGAGGCGTTGGCAACGCTCGTAGTCAATAAATTGCGCGGTACTTTTATGACCTTGGCCATTAAAGCGCCGGGGTTTGGAGATCGCCGCAAAGCTATGCTTTCGGATATCGCGGTTTTAACCGGCGGCAAAGTTATTACTGAAGAGCTGGGGCTGAAATTGGACAGCGTAACGCTTACGGATTTGGGACAAGCGCGTCGGGTCGTGTCTACTAAAGATTATTCTACGATTGTGGAAGGCAAGGGTGATCAAAAAGCCGTCAAAGACCGGGTGGCACAAATCAAGAAAGAAATTGAAGCCACGGAATCGGATTTTGATCGGGAAAAATTACAGGAGCGGTTGGCCAAACTGGCTGGCGGGGTCGCGGTAATCAAAGTTGGCGCCGCAACCGAAACTGAAATGAAAGAAAAGAAAATGCGCATTGAAGACGCGGTTAATGCTACCAAAGCCGCAGTGGAAGAGGGCATTGTGGCTGGCGGCGGAGTGGCGCTTTTGCGTACGCTTCCTCGGCTGGAGCAGTTGGAACGGGAACTGGAAGGCGAGGAAAAAGTGGGCGCGCGGATTTTGCGTCGGGCATTGGAAGAGCCAGTGCGCCAAATTGCGCAAAACGCGGGCAAAGAAGGATCGGTCGTGGTAGAGACCGTGCGCAAAGGAACCGGCGCGTTTGGGTACAATGCCGCCACGGATACTTATGAAGACCTGGTGAACGCGGGAATTATTGATCCTACCAAAGTTACCCGTTTTGCTTTACAAAACGCGGTTTCCATCGCTTCCATGGTACTGACTACCGAATGCGTGGTAACCGACATTCCGGAGAAGAAAGAAAAAGGTGGGGGTATGCCTGACATGGGTGGCATGGGTGGGGGTATGGGGATGGATTATTAAAGAAAGAGGGAGACTACCTCGAGCAGCCCGCGCGAAAACACGCGTCGGGCTGTTTTCGTTTTTCTGGACTTGCCCGCCCGCGCTCCGGCTCGCCTCACAATACTCTTATAGAGATTTCAAAATCGTTCTACTTTGTTCGGCTGCGCCAGGGTTTTCGCTGCGGCCTGCCCTTCGGTAGTCTGGGCACCAGTATGCTGGTTGCCCTGCTTTCTTTTTTATGATATACTAGTAAAATAAACCATAAAAATAAGAAATTATGGCTCAAAAAGAAAAAATTGTTCAGGAAGAAGCAGGGCGGAAAAACCCGAGCAAAGATGAGAAGATTTTAGCCGCGATTGGATATTTGTGGATTTTGTGTCTTTTGCCGCTTTTGGGCAAACGCCAATCAGAGTTTGCGCAGTTTCATGGCAAGCAAGGTCTTGTGCTTACCATTACTTCATTTATTGTTTGGCTTGTGGCCTGGGTCCCGCTTATCGGATGGATTGTAGGATTTTTTGGCACTATTGGACTTTTAGTACTGGCTGTCTTGGGAATTCAAAGTGCCATGCAAGGGAAGTATTGGGAAATGCCGGTACTGGGGAAGTACGCGAGGCAGATTAAATTGTAGTATGAAAGAATTTCTCAAACAACTTAATGACCTTGCCTCCAGGATAGAAAACACCTGGAGGCTGCTTTGACCTGGATTCTTCTCAAAAAGAAATCACCGCGATCGAGGCGCAGATGTCGCGCCCCGATTTTTGGTCTTTGCCTGAAGAGGCAAAAAAGAAATCCAAGCGGCGCGAGGAATTGGTAAGCGAACTTGAGGAGTGGAAAAAATTAAAAGAAGAAGTAAAAATGTTGATCGATCTTGCCACGGCGGGACATGGCCCGGCAGCGCAGGATTCGCGGCTGCAAGGGTCCTCTTTCGCTAACGCTGCAGACGCTCCCAATGCCGCTCACCCGCGCCGCCAGACCGTGTCCCTTGAAGAAGAGTTGCACATTCAATATGAGGAGGCAAAAAAGAAATTTGAAGATTTAGAATTTTTTGTACTGTTTTCCGGCGATTACGACAAGAGCGATTGTATTTTAGCAATTCATGCCGGCACTGGCGGGACCGAGGCGCAAGATTGGGCAGAAATGCTTCTGCGCATGTATACGCGCTTTTGCGAGCGGCGCGGACTGTTTGCGCGTGAGATTTCTCAGTCGCGCGGTGGGGAAGCCGGAATAAAATCTATTGTGCTTGAGATAAGTGGCCGCTTTGCGTATGGCTGGCTAAAGAGCGAGCGGGGAGTACATCGCTTGGTGCGCATCTCGCCATTTGACGCGGAGAAAATGCGTCATACTTCCTTTGCGCTGGTAGAAATTTTGCCGGTACTGGAAGAAGTGGCGGTTACCATTGACCCCAAAGATTTGCGCATTGATACATATTTGTCTTCAGGGCATGGCGGGCAAAGCGTGCAAACAACTTACAGCGCTGTGCGGATTACGCATATTCCAACCGGAATTGTAGTCACTTGCCAAAATGAACGCAGTCAGCAGCAAAATAAAGAAACCGCCATGAAAGTTTTGCGCGGCAAATTGCATTTGCTGGCTGATGAGGCGCAGACCAGAGAATTAAAAAAAGTGCGCGGAGAATATAAAGAAGCGGCGTGGGGAAATCAGATTCGCTCTTATGTTTTGCAGCCATATCATATGGTTAAGGATTTGCGCACAAAATACGAAACCTCTGACACAGACAGTGTGCTTGATGGTAAATTAGAACCATTTGTGGAAAGCTTTTTACGATGGAAGAAGGGTCGCTCAACTGATTCTCGGCGGTAGCTACCGCAAAAACCGCACTCGCTTTGCCCAGCGTGCAAAGCGGTGCTTGTGCTCAGCCTCGCTCGTCCCGCCAAGGCGGGACACCGTGCCCGCTCGGCCTCCGCAACATTTTTGCTGGCAGCCACCTCCGCGACCAGTTTCGCTTTATGAAAATAGATGAAATTAAATCATTGTGCGATAAATATAGTATTAGGCCGAGTAAAAAATTCGGACAGAATTTTGTTGTTGACGCGCGAATTACGCGAATGGTAGTGGATGCCGCGAAGCTGAACGCGGATGACTGCGTGGTGGAGGTTGGGCCGGGGTTGGGAGCGCTTACGCAAGAGCTGGCACAAAAGGTAAAACAGGTAGTTGCAGTGGAAGTTGACCAAAAGATGTATCGCGCGGCAACCGAATTGCTTGCGCTTTATAAAAATGCGGATATAGTGCTTGGCGATATTTTGAAAATTCCAAATAAGAAACTAGTGGAGATGTTGCATAACCCCACCCATCCTCCCTCACCCGGCCTGCGGCCACCCTCTCCCTTGGGGAGAGGGGAGGGTGAGGGGACGCCTTATAAAGTTGTAGCTAATCTTCCGTACTCCATCACCTCGGCGGTGCTTAGGAAGTTTACCGAGCAAGAACCTAAGCCAGAACTCATTGTGGTGATGGTGCAAAAAGAAGTGGCGCAAAGGGTATGCGCAAGCCCCTCACCCGGCCTGCGGCCACCCTCTCCCACACGGGGAGAGGGAATTGATTCCGTGCCCTTTCCTTTAGGGAGAGGGAAAAAGGGTGAGGGGATGTCAATCCTTTCGGTGGCAGTACAATACTTTGGTAAGCCCGAGATTGTAGCGTATGTGGAGCGCAGTGCGTTTTGGCCAGAGCCGGAGGTGGATTCTGCGATTTTGAGAATTGAGCTAGGGGACACTTCTCTTTTTGCCCAAGACAAAAAGAGAGGCGTCCCCGGCGCTCCATCAACTCATAACTTTGAGAAACACCTGTTTCAAATCGTCCGAATTGGGTTTTCAAGCCGCAGAAAACAGCTTCAAAATAACCTCTCTGCCGGTCTGAAAATGCCTCGGGACAAGGTATTTGAGGCCTTGAAACGCGCAGGTCTTTCCGCGCGGGCGCGCCCCCAGGAGTTAAGCGTGGAAAATTGGATTGCGCTTGCGCGTTTGCTTTGATATACTGGTATATAATGCCAATATACGAATTTCATGCCAATCTACAAATAGCAAATAGATTCGCAATTCGAGGATTAGCATTAGATTTGTAGATTTGCATCATAATAATGCTACTATGAAGAAGCAAAAGCCATGGATAATAGCCGCCGGGTTTGGTGCGGTTATTGTATTGGGGCTGGGAACATTTGCGCTGGCAATGTCTACTTTTCCGGAGCGTTTGCGCGCGCCATTTCATCTTTTAAGCGCAGATGAGCTTAAATCGCTTTCGCAAAGCAGAACTGCGGAGGAGGAACTTTTTACCTCCACCAAAGATACTGATCGCGACGGAATTCCGGATGCGCAAGAGCTTCAAATTTATCGCACCAGCCCTTTTTTGGAAGACACTGATTCTGACGGTATAATTGATAAGGCAGAGATTGAAGCAGGGACAGATCCTAATTGTCCCAAAGGTACTGATTGCCGCGCGCTGGCGCTTCCGTCCGCGCGCGAAACTGAACAAAACGAAATTACCAAAAGTCTTTATCAGACATCAATTACGGCCAAGCTTGAAAAGATAGGGGTACCGGGATTTAGCGATCCTGCCTCAATACGAAATTTTTTGCGGCAAGCAGGAGTATCTGAAGATGTCTTAAGCCAGTTTGATGATGCGGCACTGAGAAAAATGTTTGAACAAGCGGCCGCTCAAAGCGGCATTGCCCCGGTGAGCGGCCCTCAAAATCAAGAGCCGCAAATTGAGGAGCTTCCGAAAAATCCCTCACCGCAAGCAATTCGCGATCTGCTTTTGCAAGGCGGGATTGATAAAAATCTGCTGGCAAAATTTACTGACGAACAGATTGTGAAATTATATCAGGAGACGTTGAAAGATGTGAATAAGAAATGACGAAACCAGAATGACGAATGACTAATCAATGACTAAATTCGAATGACGAATGACGAGCCAAAATATGGAAAAGAAATTTGATTTGGAGGAAAGAACAGCCCGATTTGGTGAGGAAATTATCAAATTCTATAAAAAAGTACCAATGAATCCGATTACTATGCCGCTTATAAGTCAAGGTATACGAGCGGGGACAAGCGTAGGTGCGAATTATTGCGAGGCTGACGATGCAGAATCACGGAATGATTTTACCCATAAAATAGGCATTTGCCGAAAGGAGTCTAGAGAAGTAAAATATTGGTTGCGTATGCTAGCCATTACAGTTTTAGAATGTAAAGAAGAGGCGCGTAGACTTTGGAAAGAAGCGCATGAGCTCAATCTTATATTTGCCAGTATTGTACGCACTAGTAGAGCAAATAAAGTTAAATCATTAGATCATTAAAGATTGATTAGTCATTCGAAATTCGTCATTCGGATTTATGCTTAGTCGTTTTGCTCGTCGCATTACTATTTCAGCCCTGCTCGTCTGTTTTTCTTTTGTTTTTGTTGTCGCAACGGTATTTGCGCCGCGGCCAGTTTTTGCTATTCCGACAGAAGAAGCGCCTGTTTCGCCAGTTGCTATATATGCTACGCAAGAAATTAAAGAAAACATTGAATTTGGTGTATGGGACGCACTTTGGGCTTCAGCTCTAATGGGGCTGGTTAATACAGTAACATTAATGGGTCAACAGCTTGCCTATGATTTGGCTGTTGGACTAGCTTCGGGTTGCAAAGGCGAAAATGCCTGTTTTGAAAGGGAAGATTGGGGAACTTATCTTACCTCTGTGGCTTATGATGGCGCTGGAGAATTTATTGGCACGCTTGCAGAAAATCCGATTTGGGGCGATCTTGGATTTAGTCTGTGTGGTCCAGCGCTTCCCAATATTGCCCTTTCTATCGCGCTTGGTCTTGCTGAGCGGTTTCAAAGGCCAAAGCCAAAATGCGATTTTGTCCAAACCCTTGGCAATTGGCAAAATTTTTCGCGGCAATTGACCAGTTCAGAAGAACTGCTCAAGCACGCTTCGCTCTCATTTGATTCGGATAATACTGATCTTGGCCAGGCCTTTAAAGCGAATGAAGAATTTCGCATTGTCATTAAGCGCAAAAAAGAAGAAGCGGCGAATAAACGCAAGGAAAGCGAAGGGATTTTGCCGCAAAGCGGGATTATTTCAGGCAATATTACCACGCCATCTACGGCGATAAAATCAAAATTTGACGAACTTGCCAAAGAAAAAGGTGGCAATAATATTACAACAGGCGATATTACAAGCGGTCTTATTGGTTCGCGTTCAGGCGCGGTTTGGTCTGCGGTTGGCACGACAATTTTGTCAACCTTTACCAACACCCTGATTTCCCGCGTGCTTAAGTCTATTATGGCCGGACTGGTTTCTGACGAGCCAACTACTTTTCCCAATCTAGCCAGTGAAGTAGGCGGGCCGTCGCCATCGGCTGGAGTCGCGGTTGCGCCCGGACTTTCGCCAGTTGTTGCTTCGCTCCTTACCCCCCAAATTCGGGTAAGCAATGGCGGTTTTGATTATGTAACTGAACTTGGCTCTTGTCCTACAGGTATTAATGAACAAAAATTTGCCACGCAGTTTCAATGCACCATTGACACTAAGTTTATGGCCGCGATTCAACAAGCGCTTGCCGGGACGCCGCTTACAGTTTCTGAGGCAGTGCAAAAAGGGTATCTTGAACGCAACCGGCCGTTTGGATATATCAGTCCTGCTAATGAAGGAACACCAAATGAAGGAGACTATTTAACTGCCTATCCTAATTCATCACTTAAGAAACTTCGATTATTGCGTATCATTCCGCTGGGTTGGGAATTTGCCGCGCAAAGGATTTTACAGGACGCATCCACTGCATCCACTGTATCCACTGCAACGTTTGGCGACGTGCTTGACGGCTATACCAAAGAAGGAGACAGTCCCGGATGCCAAGGAAAAACCGCTGATCCTGCGGAAGATCGTTTTTGCGGACTGGTTGATCCAAATTGGGTTCTTGACGCGCCTCCAGCAACCTGCGGCGCGATTGTCTCCGGCGCCAGCCTGGACGGATTGCAAAGCGGTCGGCAAGATACCTGCGCGGATTTGAAACACTGCGTGGCCGAGGATAATCAGGGAGGATGCCAAGCTTGGGGATATTGCACGCGCGAGAGAAATACTTGGCGGTTTGACGCGGATACTTGCGATAAGCAATACGCGAGTTGCGATACGTTTACGCCAAAAGAAGGAAGTGTGGTTTCAATTTTGGAAAATACCGTGGACTTTGGTTCATGCAATGCGGAAAACGCCGGATGCACAGCGCTACTTACCGCGCAAACTCCTGCCGGCACGTGGGATCCAAACTCTTCGCGGCTTTATCTTGATCGCGATGCTCCAAAATGCGACGCAACAAATGAGGGCTGTACGGAATTTATCTCGTCTCCGGCGCCAAATCTTATTAAAAATCCCGGGTTTGAAAAGGATGATGTTGCTCCAACAGGCGCGCCGGATGATTGGCTAGATGTAGTAGCTGCTGGGCAATGGTCTTCAGATGGAGCGCAATCATTTGAAGGCAGAGGCGCAATAAAACTTTCTTCAGGTGCAGTTCATCAAGCTAATATTCCTATTCAAGGCGGTTTAACCTATGCAATTTCTTTGTCAGCCAAAGGAGGGAGTGATATTACTGAACGTGCACATGCACTTGTTAGGCTCTCAACCGAGAGTAGTAGTTTGATTGACTTGAGTAGCGCAGATACTACTTGTACTTTAACAACACCAGGTAATGACGCCCTACTTGAATTTGCACCTTCAACTGAGGCAGGAAATACAACAAGTTATGTTCGTCGCTCTTGCCGATTTACTGCGCCACAAAATGCAGTAAAAGCGCAAGTTTTTCTTTTACGAAGTGGCAGTTCAACTATCCTTATTGATATTTATGCTGACGCAGTCCAACTTGAAGCAGGTGCGCAGGCCACAAATTATCGTGAAGGTTATGGTACTACAACTGAGATTAAAAAATCATATTACCGCATTCCGCCGGATTACCTTGGCTGTACTGGTGAAGCCAATCAAAATTCTCTTTGTGAAGGTTATACGCGCTACTGCCGAGGCGAAGAAGTTGGGTGCGAATTATACACGCCTTCAGGGCTTAGCCCTGCCGCAGGGCTAAGCCCTATTTCCGCCATTGCCACTGCCCTGGACAAATGTCCGGGCGAATGCGTTGGTTATGATACATATTTGAAACTGCCTTCCAAGTTTGAACCGGCCTTTACGCGCGTGGCTTTGCAGACAAAACTTTCCACTGCTGATCTTGATCGTCTTTGGCCTACAACTCCGCCAACTCCGCAAGAGGATTTGTATCCGATTATTCCACAAAAATCTACTGTCTGCAACGCGGAAAATGACGGCTGTGAAGAATTTACCAATTTGCGCACCGAGCAAAGACAATACTATTCAGATTTGCGCGCTTGTCAAGTTCCCGCGCCTGATTCTCAAACCTACTTTACTTGGGAAGGATCAGATACAACCGGGTATCAACTTAAAACCTGGAGCTTTAAGCGATCTAACCGTTCGTATAGCGCCGGTAACGACTTGATTAAAACCTTTACTGCTGGCCCTGCAATACCGCCTTGTACGAATTATTCAGTAACTCCTCCCACTACGACCGGCGGCATTGTTACTGTTAATTGTGAAGACAATACTGCAACAGACGCAGGAACTAATCAAGCTATTTGCGATCCTGCCCCGGATTCAGATCTGACTCCTGAGGAGCGCACTGATTGCCGCGCATTTTATGACGCAAATGGCAATATCTTTAATCGTTTCTTAAGCCGCACGATTATCTCCACTGATGAGTGTCAAAGCTTCCGCTGGACTGGACTGCCGCGCCTGCCGGAAATTGCGCCAAAAACTGGAGAAACACCTGATGCTTTGCGTTTGCGATTGGAAGAAACAGCTTGCTTGGCTTCGCATGGTTCATGGGATGGAATACTTAAGCAATGTCTTTATCTTGGCGCGCCGTCACTTTCCAAAGGATGCTCTGCGGCTCTTAACGGTTGTCGCGGATTTAAGGGAAATACAGGATCAAATATCGCGCAAGTATTTAGCGAAGATTTTGAATCTATTACCACTCCGCTTAGCACAATTGGCTGGCCTTCCCTTTACGGTGAATATTCCAGTGAGGCGCTTACAGTGCAAGGGCATTCGCTCAAAAACGGCAGTGTGCCAAATGATGGCGGCACGGATAGGAGATTGAATAATCCGACTGGGGCTTCCCCGCTCCTTACTCCCGGAGGCAATTACTTTGTTTCCTTCAATGCCAAAGGCACTGCGGGAAGCAAACTGCGCGCGCTCCTAAAAAACCATGGCGGAACTGGCGCACCGGAAGATATTTTCGGCGGAGCTCTCGGCGCAGTAGCGCTTACTCCGGATTGGCAAAGATTTGAATTAGGACCATTAGCACTCTCAACTGTTGCTCAAGCTGATATTTTGCCCTGTCCTTCTACCGGCGCAGTTACTGTTACTGCCTCTACTCCCTGTTCAATTGGAGGCGAGGTGCGCTGTACAATTCCTCAAGGCACCTCAACTTGCAATTATCTAAATGATCCAAAACTTCTTTTCCGCAATGTGAGCGGATCAACCGCGACTTTTTATCTTGATGATGTGATTTTACGCGAAGTCCGCGACACGGTTTATCTGGTGAAAAACTCATCAAGAATTCCGGCTTCTTGCGATACGCTTTCCTCTGAAGCCGGCGGAGGATATTTGCGCGGAGCAATGCTGGGTTGTCGCGAGTACAAAGATCGTGCCGGTACGCCGCCGCAATATCTAAAATCCTTCTCTTCGCTTTGCCGCAAGGAAGCTGTGGGCTGTACGGATTTGATTGACACGCGCGGTTTGGATTCTCAGTATAGTCAACAATTCAATACCACCAATTCCGGCATCTGTCGCGGCGCGCCGGGTGACTGTTTTGTTAATAGTATAAATGTTTGTGACATTGGAACAGATGAGACTTATTGCTCATATAATCTTAATTTAACAGTTGATGATTGGACAGTTCCAAATGACCTTCATCGCTTTGTGGTCATTGACAAGGCCTCTGCCAAAGCTTGCAATGAAAAACAAAAAGGATGTACTGCGTTTGCCGCAGAGTCTGCGCCGGATATCACTCTGCGCCGCATCAATAATCCAAACAAGTACAATGAAACGCTTTGTACGTTTGAAGCCGGAGGGTGCGAGGCCTGGACGCGCTCAGACAACAGTCCGGCCTACTTTAAAAATCCCGGCGCTTCCGGATGCGAGTGGAAAACAAATGTGGCAATTGGCGCCGGCACTTATCTGGGGTGGTTTAGAGCGCAAAAACAGCCCGTGGTAGATGGAGCCACTGATACTGATCCCGCAACTCTTGCCGTAATATATTTTAATACCAAAGAAGAGTGTCAAGGATTTGGCGCGTGGAATTTTGTAACCGGCACCTGCGTTGATCCGGGTGGAAATACACTTGATCCCGGAGAATGCGGCGGGGTTGATTGCAATGTGGAAACCTGCACCAAAGGCGCGGGCGGAAAATGGAAACAACTTACTCCCACAACTGGACAGTGCGAAGCTGAAACGCCCTGCTATGGCGCGGTTACGGTTGAAGATCTTGAAGGTGCTCCGGGCGGAGATGTGCGGCCGCGCGTTAAAGTTGATGTGATAAACACCTACTTAATTGGCGGCACGACCTTTGGACTTTGGCAAAACGCCGATCCAAGCTATGGCGGCAAAGCCGGGGCCTGTCCGGCTCCGCAGGCAACCTGTACCGCGCTTACTGATCCTACGGATGTTGATGTAAATGGAGTTGGCAAAACCTATTACCTTAAAGACAACACGCGGCTCATTGATGCGCGCTCGGCCTGCAAAGGACAAGTTTCGCGCGCGCAAGGATGTGTTTTATTTGACAACAAAGAAAATCCGTCAAAACTTTGGAGCGCGGAGCAAACCTATTTCTTAAGCGACGCGCAAAGAGGCGCGCTGGTCAATACCGTTTCTTCTCAGGAAACTATTTGTGTAGGAGGAACCCAGCATGGAAAAGTTTGTGTCGCAAGCGGAGCAGGAGTTGGGCAAGTTCTTTCCTCAGCATGTACAGGCGGCGGCGGAATATGCCGAGCAGGGGCGGCCAATAACACCAATACGGTGCTCAAAGTTCAGCGTGATCGGGTTTGCGCGGAGTGGTTCCAATGCGCCTCCGCGCGATTTACCTATGATGATCAGCTTGGACGGTTTAAGACGGTATGCGATATTTTGGGCCGCTGTAATGCTTCGGCCGCAACTCCGGAGGAAGGAAGCGTTTCCATTAATACCTGCGGTTCTTGGGTTCCGCGCCCGCTTTTAAATCTTCGGCCGCAAGTTGATCCCGCCTCATGCGCCAATGCCGGATTTGATTGGGATGGCCTGGCGCAGAGATGTACAATTAACGATTCGGCAAAATGCGGAGAGTTAGGCGGCATTTGGCACCCCGCCTCTGGCGGTTCGCCTTCCCGCTGTGAGTTAGGCATTCTTAAGGAAACTATGTATCGCTTGCGCGACCGTACTTTTTCAGGACAAGACTATACTGGTTACTCAATTGCCAACCTTTACCGGATTGATCAGCTTCAGGAAGTAAATGTTGGTACGCGAGAAGCTCCAAAATACGTGCTTGCTCATGTACTTAGCACTCCTTGCACGCCGGGGAGCGGTGCAGGAGGATGTCTGGGTTCACAGGATTGTACCGCGGATGGCCGATGCGTGATTTCTCCTGATGGAGTGAGTTTCAATACAACGCACTCGGAAGAAAAATTCTGCCGTGCCTATCCGGAGCGCGCCTCCCCATTTCCAAAAACGGAAAATACAAAAAATAATCTAAGCTATGAAAATATAAAGCTGTGTGAAAACGAAGTGGAACCTGAACACGCGCGCGAACTGTCAGATTCTTCAAACTGCGAATGCAAGTATCAAAAAGTTGAATACGGCGGGGAGACGCGTTATTTCCCGCTTTTGGCCGGAACCGCGGGAAGCTCAGTTGAAATTCCGGACAATCTCTGTGTTGGATTTCCGGCATTTAATAGCACTAAACTGGCGTGCGAAACCGCCGGAGGAACCTGGCAAACAAAAGGAGCCGCGCGCACGGTTATTGGCTTGGCCGGATATTGTCTTGAGGATGATATGGCGCAAAATCGTTCTGTCTTAAATGGCGATCAAACGACCTATCCTTGTCTTACATGGCTTCCGGTTGACCAATTGCCCTCTGAGCAGGATATTTACGCCCGCGCGGTTCAGGCCAGCTATACTGTTGGCAATCCTGACAGTTTGGCTGAAGGGCCGTATGGGAGATATTATTGTTTGTTGGGAGGGGAGAGTTCTTTCGAAAGAATCAAAGAGGATATTGAGTTTCGGGCGTTAAGCACCAGCGATGGAGAATTGCGCGCTTTAACCTATGACATGCGCAGTAAGAATATTTATCGGTATGATATTCAAAGAGTTGTGATTAGGGTAAATGGAAAAAATGGGAGTAATACAAGCGAGCGGGATGGGGAGTTTAGTATTAATCCCGGGACAGGAAGAATTTTGAAGGGTTCGTACAATGCAACCTTTCCTGCTCAACACACCGACGGAGATGTAGAGATTAGTGATGAAGCTTTCTACATGTTTGATATGCGCTTTAATCCGGAGGAAGCTTGGTGGGCTTGGGGTGCGGATAATAATTTTGATGGAGAGAGCGGAAATGATCGCGGACCTAATGAAGCGAATGAACATGTCATGACCAATAAAATTATTCCTTTGCTTAAAAATGAAAGCAGCTTTCCTCTTATGAATAATGGCAACAGTGCAGTGAGCTGTGAAGCAGATGGAACATGGGATGATGTGGGTGTTGAACAATACGAGGGTGCTTTTGTTCTCCTAAATTTTGATAATGAAACTCAAAAACTTCTTTGGTTGCGTCTAGCACTTTGCAATACGGGGGGTGGTTCCTATCCTGTTGAGTTTGATGTAAATTTTCATTATCATCCTCACTGCGACTATATTGCAAAAATTGATGAGGCCCTTGGAGCTCGCGCCAGCGCGCCGGATACGGAAAAACTTTGGTCACAGTGCGGTTCAGGTGATGCCGGATCCAGTGGAAGCGGAGGCGGTAACGGAATTGAGAGATGTTTGCTAGATGGTGTCGCTAGTATTTATCTCTCAAATAAACAGCCAACGCCTTTTGCAAGCTCATTGGGACAAAATGATCCGCCTACTGCTTTAAATTCTAATCCCTGGTTTTTGAATCATAATCGGCTTGATTCGTTTGCCCTTGATGTGGCAGGAAATGTAGTGCCGTTTGCCGGCTGGCCCTGGGCTTGCGCCGATATAGAGGATGCCGAGGGTGAAGGTGGTATAGAAGACTGCGCAGTGCAATATCTTGCACCATCAGGTTCAGACTTAACTGGTGAAATTACTCCACAAACCCCACCTTTGCCGGTAAGCGACGAAGAAACCTTAACTGTTGGAACCGTAACTCGTGGAATAGCACGTTTTGAAAAACTTTTTGCCAAATCGTCGGGTTTGGGGGGTCTCTTTGGCTGGAGTACGACAAATAAATGGTATTTTCTTGCAGGAAATACATGGGACAACCGCATGGGAATTAATACTACCGGACTAATAGCAGGTTCTGGTAGTAGCGCAAGAGCGCCTCAGATTCGGGCCGCGATAGGCACAGCGCCGTCCTTAACGCAGGGCAGTGCGACTGAACCGCTGGCCATCAATGGTGAGTATGCTGTGGGATCACAAGTCATTGGCGTCAATGGTTTCTTAGTGGCCACCGCGCGATATTTTGCCTTTGCCGCGGATCAGCATTTGCCTATTCGCCGGATGCGAATTGATTGGGACGACGGCTATATTACCGGAAGCGCGGATGGATTGTATAAAAATGCCAAAGCGGCCGCCCCTGGTACTACAGAATGCAAACGAGAAGACACAACTCACGGACTTGGTACAAGCTCAAGAGCGTGTCAAACCGAGCCATACACTGTGGAGCATTTATACTCCTGCGCCGGCACTGATGATCCGAATTGGGAAACAGGAGTTGCGTGTCCGAGCACTGATTTTAAATCGCTCTATGGTGGGTGTTGCGTTTTCAATCCAAAAATTCAGGTCGTAGATAATTGGGGATTTTGCAATGGAACCTGTCCTGGAGATGTCGGATTAGCTAACGATGCAGCCAACTGTATTGATGTAGAATGTGATGAAGTGAATCCAGTAATTGGAGGAGATAATCCCTGGACTCCATTTGCAGGGAATATCGTCATAGCTCCGTAGCAATTAAAATAGACCGGCGCGCCGCAAGGCGGGCCGGTCTTGTTGTTCTATCTCCTTCTTAGAAATAGTAGCACGAGTCTTGGTACTTTTTGAGCTTTTCTTCAAGCGGGGTATTTTCGTCGGTATCCGAGCAGACTGTTCCTGTGCCGGAGGAATCGCAAACATAAACACCACCTTCACAGAGATCATCGTCGTCGCCGTCACAGTTGCCGTCAAGCCCGTAGGGATAATCCCAAAAGCCGTCATCTACCTGCTCGTCGCAGTCATCATCCAGTCCGTTGCAAAGTTCTGGAATTGTGTCGGTTTCATCCGTGCAGACCACACCTATACCGTCTGCACTGCACACGTATTCGCCTTCCTCACAACTGTCATCGTCATTTCCGTCGCAGGATCCGCCGGGACGCCAATGGTCTCCGTCAGTCTGGCCGTAATCAACTTCTCCATCGCAGTCATCATCTAGCCCGTTGCAGAGCTCCTCCGGGTAATCGAAATTATTATCTTCTAGGAAATAGCAATGGCAGTCTCCACCGACTCCATCGGGAAGCGTCCACTGGCCCGGATAAGTTCGTCCATCGCCGCAACGCAGGGTGCAGGGAGAATATTCCTCTGCCTCCATACAAGCGTAATAACTATCGTAGTCGCTGGCGTCCCACTTGTCGTTGAGGTCCTCCTTGGGCAACAATTTACCGCAATGATCAAATTGAGCACACTGGCTTTGCGATTCGCAGGTAGACCGAGTGCCTACCACACAAACGTTGTCCTCACCCTCCGCCTCGGATTCGCCCTCATTGGACGACGAGTCATCGTCCCCGCCGCCACAGCCGATGATGATCAGCCCCAGGATCATGCTGAAAAAGAACGTCTTCATCTCTCTTCCTCCTCTTTTGGCGCCGCGCATGCCTTTGCCCTTCGGGCTGCGGGTCTGTGGCACCCGCATACTCGGAGGACTTCGCTACGCTACGCCTTGTTGGCCCCTCACCCTACCCTCTCCCGTAGGGAGAGGAAAGCCGTTAGGCCGGTGAGGGGATTTTGGTTTGAACCTGCTTCCACCCTAACTCATTTGCATTTGACTGTCAATTATGTTCGTGGGGTTGAACATGGCTTGCACTCGAGATACCAAACGTCCAAAAACGAGACGGCCGTCTCGTTTTTGGACGCAATGGAATGTATAAAAACCGTCTCGGGGCCGGCAAGTGTGATAACAGTACATTTGGAAAAAGCGCGGGCGCGTGCCAGGAAGGGCCAGACGCGTATTACCGTTATGACCATGTGTATTCTTGCAGTGGTCCGGGCGATCCGAATTGGAAAGCGGCTACGGGCGCTAATGCCTGTCCAGATGCTGATTTTAATGGACTATATGGCGGGTGCTGTGTGTTTACGCCAAAAATTCAGGTCGTAGATAATTGGGGATTTTGCAATGGAACTTGTCCGACAGTTGTTATATCGCCCGCAACAGGGCAGTTGCTAAGTCCATCTGACGGAAGCAATTGTATTGATGCGGAATGCGATGATGTTAATCCGTTTACTTCGGATAATCCTTGGACTTCATTTGCCGGAGATATTGTAATAGCTCCATAGAAAAAGCTGAGCTTTTCCCCAACCAAAGCTCAGCTTTGGATTTTGTGATGAAAAAAATAGACCGGCGCGCCGCAAGGCGGGCCGGTCTTGTTGTTTCTCTCTCCTGATTAGCAGCCGTCGTCGCCGCCACCATCGATGACACCATTGCAGTTGTTGTCCATACCGTCGCCGCATATCTCTTCGTATGGGCCAGGGTAGTCCGTGCAGATGGTGCCTGTGCCATCGGAGTTGCACATGTAACACATGTTGCTACCCTCCTTGCCACACGGTTGGCCGAGGTAACCGCTATCGTAGAAGCCGTCATCTACCTGCTCGTCGCAGTCATCGTCAAGCCCGTTGCAAAGCTCTGGAATCGTGTCGGTTTCATCCGTGCAGACCTGATCTGTGCCGTCTGCACTGCACACCCATTCGCCTTCCTCACAGCGATCGTCATCGTCTCCGTCGCACGGCTGGCCGACATCAAAGCCGTTATCAACTTCTCCATCGCAATCATCGTCTAGCCCGTTGCAAGTTTCCTCAATGCGTCCAAAAGTGAAATCATCGTCGAGGAAACGGCAATAGCACCCTTCATTAGGCGTCCACTGGCCCGGATGAGTTTGTCCATCGCCGCAACGCAGGGTGCAGGGAGAATGTTCCTCTGCCGCGATACAAGATTTATAACTTTGATAACTATCTTCGGTCACGTTGTCACTATCGTCCCCGCCGTCATCCGCCTTGACCAGAAGTTGATCACAGTGATCAAATTGAGCACACTGGCTTTGCGATTCGCAGGTAGACGGAGTGCCTACCACACAAACGTTGTCCTCACCCTCCGCCTCGCTTTCGCCCTCATTGGACGACGAGTCATCGTCTCCTCCGCCGCAGGAAATGGTGGTCAGCCCCAGGATGGACAGGATGAACGCGAACAGCAGGGAACTTGTGAAAGAACGCATCGGTCTCTCTCCTTTTTGTTGCGAAGCGCCCTCACCCCAACCCTCTCCCCCAGGGAGAGGAAGCTCAGACCATGGTCGGAGCAGGTGAGGAGTGGCCCCGCGTTTGTTTTCACCTACCTGCACCCTATCTGATTTTTGGGGTTGTTGTCAATACCGTGTAAGAAAATACTGTGTAAGAAAATTACAAAAAATACCTCGCGTCCAAAAAAGCAACGGCCGCATCGTTTCTGGACACCATATTTTGTGGTAGTATGTATGTATACCCGTTGTTACAACTCCGGTGCCGGATATATAACTGTGGATAAATCATTGAATAAGTCATTCACGGAAGTAATCTCATAATTTGTAATGTATGGCCAAGAAAGCACAAAAGTCATCTCGGTTAAATGCGCGCTTGAGCGTTGCGCGCGGAATGTTGCAAGAATTCGCCGAATTTTTCTCCTGGGCAACTTCCGGTAAACAGTATCTAAATATTGAGCAGTATCAAGAGTTGAGACAGCGTGAAATTACTAAAGAGGAGCGCGCACGGCTTCGGTATCTTAAGCAACAAAAGTTGATTGAGATGCGCAAGATCGGCAAACGCTTATGCTACCGGCTTACGGAAAAAGGATGGACGCAAGCGCTACGCGATAAAATCAAAACATCAAAAGCGCAATGTTCCGACGGAAAATGTTTTGTGATTTTTGATATTCCCGAGAAGGAACGCGCTATGCGCAATATGTTGCGCCAATTTTTGAAGGAAAGCGGTTTTATTCGTTTACAACATAGCGTATGGGTAACCGATCGAGATGTGGTTGAACCTCTGCGGCAACTTTTGCAGAGAAAAAAATTAGAGCGATGGATTCGCATTGTCGTGGGGAAGATTGTTGCCGCCTCACCCTTGGATCGTCTTGTCATTCGGCAAAATTACAAAACATAGGAAGAATGGGAAGGGTGGTAGTGATAAAAAGTTTTGTATCTCAAGCCAACTCAATCTGCGTCTTAAATATCTCAAAGATATTCCATATCCAGAAAAGATGCGGCCGTCGCTTTTTTGGACGCGAAGCATTTTAGCTTTAAGATATTTTAGCTTTCTTGTTTTTTAGTGTTTTTTAGTTTTTCTTATTTTAGTTTTTCTTTTAATTTTCTAGCTTTTTGTTGATGAAAAATATTAAATTAGAAAAGACCGGGTCCGAAAAGTTCGGAGCCGGCCCTGTGGCGTTTGGTACGGGTGTACACCACCTGGTTGACCCTCACCCTACCCTCTTCCTAAGGGAGGGGAGAGCCGTTAGGCCGGTGAGGGGATTTTGGTTTGAACCTGCCTGTACAATAGCATTATTGTGTGCCTAAGTCAGGAAGTGGTATACTTAATAACTGTATGATGCAATGCTTCAAGAGGAACAAGAAGCAGTGGATTACTTTTTTGGTTGTCTTGGCAGTTGTTTTTGCGGTGTTTTTGGCGGTCTCTCCGGTTTATGCGGAGGCAACACCAGGTGATAAAAATGCCGGCGATGATGGCAGTAATTGGATTTTGCGGGTGCTTACCAATATTATCTGGGCTTTGATCAAATTGTTAGGCAATCTTTTGAATATTTTGGTTTCCGGCATTGTTTCATTTTCAAAATACAACGATTTTGTAAATTCTTTGGCCGTGGTTAATGGCTGGGTGATTGTGCGCGATATTGCCAACATGTTTTTTATTGTGGTGCTTTTGATTATCGCGTTTGGCACGATTTTAGGGCAGGAAGAGTATCATTATAAAAAACTCCTTCCTAAAATGCTTATCCTTGCTGTGCTGGTGAATTTTTCACGCACGATTGTGGGAGTAATGATTGATTTTTCTCAGGTCATCATGCTGACTTTTGTCAATGGTTATCAAGCCGCGGCGGGTGGAAACTTTGCGGCTATTTTTCAAATTATTGATTTGCTTCAATATAATCAAGATGCCTGTAAAAGCACGGCAAGTCCGCAGGGCACATTGTCAGGCGACCAGGGCATACTTATCGGAGCGCTTCTGGCGCTTATTTTTGTTGTTATTTCAATTATTACCACCGCGGTGATTTTGGCGGTTTTGGTTTTGCGCATTATTTCGCTGTGGCTTTTAACTGTGCTTTCGCCGATCGCGTTTTTAGCCGGAACTTTTCCGCAAGGGCAAAAATATTACACGCAATGGTGGGATGAATTTAAAAATAATGTGATGGTTGGGCCAATGCTCGCGTTTTTCTTGTGGCTTTCGCTTGTAACGGTGGGTGGAGGAAACGCGGCGGCACAGCTCGGCTCCGCAAAAGTATCTTCCACAGACCAAATACAATTTGCCTGTACAAATGTCGGAAACACCGACGCGATTATTTCATTTATCATTGGCAACATGATGCTTTTGGCCGGCGTGCAAATGGCGCAACAAATGGGCGGAGCCATTGCCGGGGTAGCTGGCCAGGCCAAGAGCGCATTACGAAGAGGAACCAAGTTAGCAGCGGGGCTTGCCTATAAAGCGGCAAAACCAGCAGTAGGGTATGGGGTGGAACGACTTTCCGCGGCTACCGGCATTGAAATGCGGCCTTCAAAATGGAAAGAAGCATATAAGCATATGCGCGAAACTTCACAGCTTAAGCGGCAAAGATCAATTGCGCAAAAAGGAATGCAAAGATTGCAATCCAAGAGCGGCCTAGTCCGGCTTTTAGCCGCGGGTGCTTCTCCAATTGACACGTTGGAAAATCCCATGGGATTTTTAAAAAGCGCGGCTAAAGGCGGTCCGAGCGAGGCGCGTGATCGTTTGCTTAAGGCGCAGGAGTTGCGCACAAAAATGATGGATCATCAAATAATATCGCGCGGCATGGGAGCATATAGTGAAATGCAGGAACAGGATGCGGGACATTCCGGCGCCATGGTTAAGCAAGGAAAAAGCAATCTTGTCAGATCTAGACAGCAACATTGGAAAGATCAAGGCAAAAAAGCCGGGGAAGCAGTTGAAGAAGCTGAAGGCGAGGAAAAAGACGCGCGTAAAGGTCTGGACAGCGCGCTGGGCGGCCTTTCCAAGGATGATCGCGGCAAAGCAAGCGGTTTGATTAAGGATTTTGAAAAAGACAGAAAAAAAGTGGAAGCAGAGTTTATGGACAATACTGAAGAAGGCGCGCGCATTGAAAATGAAGAAGCGCAGATTAATCTGGAGCTGGAAATAGACACGGCGCCATTAAAAGCGCAACAAGAGCGTCTAACCTCGCGCAAAAGCGAATTAGAAACGACGGGATATGCGCGCACTGATGAAGAAGAAGCAGAATTTAAGGATATTGAAAATAAGCTGCCACAGCTTCAAATTGAGGTAGACAATAGAACAGATGAGCATGACAAAAAATATGAAGAACCGCGCCAAGCGCTTGAAAAGCGCAAAAAAGATCATGATGATAAAACGGCAAGTATTACTGACAAAGGAGATGATCTTTATTCTAAGTTTTCCGACGCGCTTAGAAGTATTAGTCCTGATGTAGAAAACGCGCATACTGATGTAAAAGGAGCGCAAGGGGAGGTTACTAAAAAGAAAATGGAGCGCACAAGGATAAAAGTAAACGCGGAAATGGGCGGCGTGGCATCAGGCACGGATGCTGAAAAAAAGCTTTTAAGCATGGTTCAGAATTATCGCCAGCGCCAGCGCGATGCGGAAAGTACGTCCGGGCTGGATGCAGACGCGTTGGCCGCACGCTGGCTTGAGGATAGGAACAAAGGCATTGATATGCGGATTAGAATGACTGCCGCCTCCGCAACTGGAAAAACACTGGAAGAGCTCAGAAATGAAATTAAAACCACACTCCAAGATAAATTGGCGCCAAGCGACGCGGAAGCTCTTGATCGCGCAATTAACTCGTCGGAAGCGCGAGCGATTTTGAACAAATATGTGCGCAAGTAATTATGGACAGCAGGATATTTTTAGCGTATAATTGAAATAGATTAAAGATATGGCAGAGCCAAAAAGACCAAAAGAAGAAAAAAAACCCGCTGAGGAAGGATTTGAGCTTAATATAGCTGAACTTGAAGCAGAAGAGGCGCGGTCAAGATTAAGCGCGGATGAGGCCGCGTATTTAGAGATGATTTTGACAACTTCCGAGGAGCTTGAGAGAATCGCGGCTATTCCGGATGAGCAGGAGCGGACAAAGAAAATGAAAGAGTTTGATACTCAAACCGCGCTTATGCAAGAGCAAGCGCGCCTTGCCGCGCTTCCGGATGCCGAGCGCAAAAAAGTCATCGCGCTTAATAAAGCAGAAATGGAACGGCTTAAAGCTGAAGCAGAACAGCTTGAGCGTGAGGCGCGGACCTTTAAAGCGCCGGAAATGTTTGAAGCCATGCGCCAGATTCGCGAAACTTCGCTTAAGAAATTCAAGGAGCTGGCCACTGACAACTGGTCGGAACTGGTGGGATTTTTTGAAGATGCTTTGCATCATAAAGATGTGCCGCGCGCGGATGCGATTATGAGAAAGCTTACCAATGACGGAAATGAAAATGAACTTACTAACTGGTTTGGCTATCCCTCAACCATGCAGGGAATGCATGATTTTGTTAATGAAGTGCTGATTGGCCGTACAGATAAAGATCCGGTAACGGGCAGAAGCATGCGCGATGAAGCCGGCGAACCCATTTGGAGAAAACTGGACCATCTTCCGCAAGATCCCAGCACTCATCCATTGGGCATGGGCGAGCAGGAAGCGTATATGCTCCAAAGCGACATATCTTATGCGGCTGAAAAAATCGGGCATTGGGAAGTTGCGCGCGTGGTCAAGCGCGATGTGAGCGGAAGATTTGTGCAAATGTCCGAAGAGGAACATGCGCTGGAATGCACGATTGAAATAGGAAAAACGCGTGATCCTCGCGCTATTGCCCGTGGACTGAATCGGCTGGCTTACGGCGGAGAAGAGATTGATTGGGAAGAAGGAAATCTTGGAGATTATCGCCGAGGAGATATTGGCCGAAGCTTTACTCCTGCGCTTTTGGGATTGTTATTTTTTGCAAAAGAAGCGGAATACATGACTGCGCAGTTTGATAAAAAGGAATTTAATTTAAATTTGAGAACAAAGTTTAAGGAATTTATTGACAAAGATCCGGCGCGTCATAAGCAACTGTTGCGCGATGCCGGATTACCTGAACCGCTGGTTAAGCGTTTGGCAGGGGAGGAAACAGAAGAAAAAGTAAAAGCGCAAACTATTACCATGGATGGATTGAAAAAATTAATCACGCGCATAGGAGAAGCCCGAAAAGTGTACGAGGCGCAAAAATTACGAGAACGCGCCGCCGCATAAAATATGCCACTTCCTACTATTTCCAAAGAACCCATGGCTTTAGCGCCGTCGTATGTGCGCGACACTTGGAATGAATTGGTTAACAACCTGGTTTTTGATGATGATGTCGCTGAAGCTTTGCAATCTTATCGTTATCTTGCGTGGCTGATAGAGGAGGCGAAAAAAAGCGCTTCTTTGGAAGAAAAAACCGCGGCCGCGGAGTATGAGCGCCTCGCGCGTCTGCTTGCCGCTTGCGCACTTCCTGCGCTTTCCGAGCAGGAAGTTGAGGAATTTTTAAGAACGCATGCGACAGTTGCGCTTTTGCACCCGGATATTGATCTTTGGCAAAAAATTGAAGCAAAACTTGTGCGCATCTATGTATTTGAAGAACGCGATCCGTTTAAACAAAAATTGCGCGCCGCGCTTGCGGCAAACGACGAGCCGCTAACTGAGGTAACTCTCCAGGAAGGAGAAAGGCGCGTGCTCGGCACTGTTGGAAATTGGACTGGCGACTATGTAAAAGCAGTAGGAGGTGGAAGAGCGTCCACTCTTATAAAAACAACATACCTTACCAGCTCTCTTAATACCAAAGGGCTTAAGGATGCGGATCGGGGAAAAGTGAAAAAATTAATTGATGTTTACGAGCAATTGAAAATTTCATCCATGGAAGCCGGAGGGATTGAAGAAGACTATGTTTTTGAACGCAATGGAAAGCTGGTAGTATTTCGCAAGGGGCGCGCTGAGGAGGTGCGCGACAAAAAAACTGAAGAAGTGCTGGCGCGAATGAAGCAAAAAGGATTTTTTGCTTATCCAAATCTTCCGCTTATTGAGCGCGTGGAGCGGTTTAAAAAAGATCAAACCGAGCTTATTGCGCGGGCGCGGCGCGCATTTTCCGAGCCATTGCCAAAAGAGGTTGCAAGTGAGCTTGAAAAACTAAAAACCACTGCGCAGTCAACCCAGCTGATATCGGATATTTGTTATGACGCGGCGCTTCCGGGGCCTGGCAAAGGGCCGCTTAAAAACAAGGCGCTTGCCGCGTTGGTTTTGCTGGCGCAGCGCGGTGCTCTTGATATGATGCTTGGCCAATCGGAAAAATGGCGCGCGTTTTATGAGGAATATCTTCGCGGCCAAGGAAAAGACGCCGCGCTTGAAGGATTTAAGATTCAGCCGTCTGCCCCGCAGTATGCGGCGCAATTTTTGCGCGCGCTTCTTATTGGCGCGCTGAAAATGACTGAAGCGGAATCGGCAAAATTCGCCGCACGGCTTGGAAATCTTATGAAAAGCACGGGCAAGCCGCAATATTTTGGCATGGCCTATTTTGACGCGCAATTAAAGATGTTTGTGTGGAAATTATAAAAAAAAGAAGGGAACGCGTGCGGGCGTTCCCTAGTGATGATCGGAGCGGCTGGCAGGGGGATCGGGGTGGCGGTAGTCAGGATTGTTGATGAAGAATCGGATCCGTTTGAGAGCGGCTTCGTGCGGATCCTCGCGCACCTCCTTTTTGGCAAGAAGCGCCTGTAGGCCATCTTTCACCGCAATGACTACGATAGCGACAGGGAGCAACACAAAGGGTATTCCTACGCTGACAATCGTTGCGACGTAGCTGTCTCCACTGCTGTGTCCGCCGGGATCTGCCATGGTTCCCTCCTTATCTAGATACGCCCATAGGATAGTATAGTTTGTCCATTATGTCAAGCGGGCTGGTATGTACCTTAAAGGAAAAAGGCAAACCGGAATATTTTGACATGGCGTACTTTGATCAAGGAAGTGGAGCTTTTAAATGGAAGAATTGAAAATGTAGAATGTAGAATGCAGGGCGAAGAATAAGTGAAAAGGTATAAAAACAAAAGTATGCAGAAAATATACTGTTACGTTGATGAGACCGGGCAAGATACTAAAGGAAACTTTTTTCTTGTGGCAGTCGTAGTATTAGACCATGATAGAGAAACCCTACAGGCCAAGCTTGAATTAATTGAGCGAGTCAGCCGTAAAGGGACGCGCAAATGGTTCCATACCAACAAGATGCGCAGACACAATATATTCGTGAACTCATCGCCAGCGGCGCATTCGGAAGATCATTATTTTATTCGAAATATGAGGATGGTAAATCATACCTTGATTTGACTATTTTTACAACCGCAAAAGCAATTCTTCAAAAAGCAAAGCATCCTTATGAAACTACTATAATGGTTGATGGGTTACTACAATCTGAATGGCATCGATTTGCCGCAGGACTTAGGCGACTTAACATTGAAGTACGCAAGGTACGAGGAGGGCGAGAGCAAAGTGATCCATTGCTTCGCCTTGCCGATGCAATAGCCGGTTTTGTTAGAGATGCTACGGAAGGCGATGAAGTCATGGTAGAATTATATGAACAGGGTATGAGTAATGATCTGATTGAAGAAATCTGACCAATGTAATGATCAAAAAAAACAAAACCCCCATGGTTAGGGGGCGCAGCCTATCTCCGATGTAACTCGGAGCACCTACCTAAAGGGAAGTATTCGGCTGTTGCTTTCACTATCATTCTATCACATGTATAATTACTGTCAAGAGGGGGCGAAACGCAAAGAATCCCGCCTTTTGAGCGGGATCCTGCAGTTGATAACAAATGACCCTGCGATCACTTGCAATATTAATATACAACTAAAAGGGGGAGTTGTCAAGAGTTATCCACAATACTATGAATGATGAAATCTTAGTTAAAGGACAAGATGGAAAATGGTATATCCTGCGCGGGGAAGAGCTTTTGCCGTATGGCAAAGATGAATTAGGAATTAGGAATCAGGAATTAGGAGTTGTTGATTTGCCGAAGGGGGTTAGCCAGGAGGAATATGAGAAGATGGAGAAGGCAAAACCACAGATACAACCAGCACAGATAACACAAAGATCATCTGTGAAATCTGTGTTACCAACATCTGTGGTTCAAAAATCTGTGGTTCCGGTTTCGCATGAGGAGCATCCTTTGCGCGTTGAGTTGGAAGAAGTGATTGATCGGGTTATTGAAAATGTCAAAGCTGAGCTTCGGGTTGCGCCTGCGGCAGAAGCTCAGCTTTTTGGAGGCGATTCATTGTTGCAAAAGCGGTTTCGAACTATTGTGTCATCGCGTTTGCGGGATGTGCGGGATACGTTGGAGACGCGTGAGATGCTTAATCGGAATAAGCGAATTGGCGGATTAGAGATTAGCGAATTAGATGTAATTCGGGTGATGAAAATTATTGAGAAAGCATTTGGGGAGTTTCAGGGAAAATGGAAGGCGCTGGAAGCAAAGCGGATTGAGGAGTGGAAAAAGAAACAGGCAGAGGATGCGGGAAGGCGGGATGAGGAAAGCAGAAAGAAAGAGGAGCAGGAGTTGGAAGAGCGGTATAGCCGCCTTACCGGCGGAATTTACAAATCCCAATTACCAATTTCCAAACAAATCCCAATTCCCAAGGAAATTCCAAAACCAAAAGTGGAAATTCCTAAAAAGGAGCCACAAGTGAATGCAGTAAAAAATATTGTTCGTGACCAGGTCACTGCCGCAGGCGCAACCCGTGACCAGGTCACTACAATGAAAACCGTACTCCCGCCTGCCACACCATCTTCCACTACGTCCTACATACTACGTTCTACCCCTTCTTCAAAAGTCACCGATGTGCGGATGGCGCCGAAATTTGTGGGGCCGATTGAGGAACTAGCAATCCTCACCCTTGAAGATTTCAGGCGGCTGGCCGGGACTTCGCAGGAGCGCGCGCAAAAGATTGTTTCTAAAATAGAGTTTTTGCAAAAGGAATCAATTGTGCGGCGCGCGCAAGGCATTGAGGCCTGGCGCAAATCGCCGCTTAACCAAGAGTATTTTCAAATTGTGCACAAGACCATGATTAGTCGCGCCTCTCCCGAGCAAGTGCTTAAGTTACAGGAACAAACTGGCAAACCCTCCCTGACTCCTGACGAGTTTCATGCTATAATGGAGCTAAATCAAAAGCTACGCTTTTGATTGTGTAGCTTGTAGCGTGTAACGTGTAACGCAAGAACATGGAACAAAAGAGTACATTTCATGAGGAATTAAAACAGTTAATGGATGAGTTTGTTATGAAAGTGTATAGTTATACGAAGGACTTCCCCAGGGATGAACTTTACGGACTTACGAGTCAATTGCGCAGAGCAGCACTTTCTATCATATTAAATTACATTGAGGGATACGCGCGGCAACGAATAGCAGTGCTTAAGAATTTTTTAGAAATATCCTACGGCTCATTAAAGGAATCCAAATATCTTGTTCAATTCGCATTCAAGCAAAGTTATATAACTAAGGGTCAGCATGATGAACTAGTTGATTTATCGGAGAGAATTGGAAGAATGCTCTGGGGTACCCTGACGAAACTTAATCCTTGAGCTACACGCTACACGCTACAAGTTACACGTTACACGACTATGCAGCAATTCACTGTTCCACAATTTATTGATGTAGAGGATAAAATAATCGGGCCGGTTACTACGCGGCAATTTATTATAATGCTCGCGACCGCCTTGCTGATCTTTATTTTTTACAAACTTCTGGCTTTTACGCCGTTTCTTATTCTGGCCGTGATCCTGTTTGGAGTGGGAGGCACAATTGCTTTTGCGCGCATTAACGGCCAGCCATTTCATTTTTTTCTTTTGAACTTTCTGCAGACGTTTCGCTCACCCAAATTACAGCTTTGGGATAAAACTCCGACTGAGGCATTTTTACAAGCGGCAATAAGGGTAACTCCGGCGCTTCCAGCTAAAGTTAGTCCGCGCAAAGAAGTACTGACTAGCTCCCGCCTTGCAGAGATTTCTTTGATTGTTGATACCGGAGGAGCGTATACGGGGGAAAGTTGAATGGTCATATTGTCATATTGTTATATTGTTATAGTGTTATAGTGTTGAAGCAATATAGCAATATAACAGTATAACAATCGTTACAATATATATATGCCAGAGATGCAGTCCAAAAAATTAGCCGGAGCGAAAAAAGGCGTTCCGGTCCAGCAATATCTGGATATCGCGGAAATTCGCGATGATGTTGTTTTGCTCAAAGACAAATCCATGCGCGCAGTGCTCGCGATTTCCTCAATTAATTTCGCGCTCAAAGGAGAAGATGAACAAAACGCGCTGATTTCCGGCTACGCGCAATTTTTAAATTCTCTTGAACATCCAGTTCAGATTGTCATACAATCGCGCACATTGAACATTGATGATTATCTTAGCCGTCTCAAGGCGGCGGAAAAACAGCAAACTAACGACTTACTGCGCGTGCAGATTACGGATTATGTATCGTTTGTCAAAGAACTTGTTGAGCTTGGAGAAATCATGTCCAAGCGTTTTTATGTGGTAGTGCCTTACTCGCCAATATCTGACAAACGCAAAAGTTTTTGGTCGCGGCTTTCTGAGGTGCTTACTCCTCTTAAAATCGCCAAGCTAAAAGCAGAACGTTTTGCGGAATATAAAGGAACCTTAGTTCAGCGTGTTTCCCATATACAATCCGGACTTGCCAGCATTGGTCTTAAAACACAGTTGCTTGATACGCAAGCTCTGATTGAATTGTACTACCGCGTTTATAATCCGGATTTGGCGGATATTCAAAAAATTCAGGATATTACAAAATTAAGAGCGGAAGAAACCTATAGTGTGTAACGCGTAACGTGTAGCGTGTAGCAATATGGCATTATTTAAAAAGAAAAAAACAGAAACAGCCGAGCCAACTCCAAAAACTCCGGCGGAGCGCAAGGCAAAAACCGAGCAAGAACTTACCACACTTGAAGAGGAGCGCGTATATCGGCGCGGAACAGTTTCTATAAAAGATCTTGTAGCGCCTGCTTCTTTGCAAATTACGTCTTCCCATCTTCAGTTGGGCGATACTTTTGTGCGCACCATGTTTGTGGTTACGTATCCGCGCTATATCGGGGTGGGCTGGTTTGCGCCGGTAGTGAATCTCTCCACAAGCTTGGATATCGGAATGTTTTTCTACCCAGTGCCTTCGCATATTATTTTGAAACAATTGAAAAAGAAAGCCGGCGCGCTGGAAGCCCAAATTATGGGCGACTCGGAAAAGGGCGCGCCGCGCGATCCGATTCGCGAGACCGCGCTTCGCGATGTTGAGAAACTCCGCGATGATTTAACGCAAGGAATTGAGAAATTTTTTCAATTTTCACTCTATGTAACGATGTACGCCAAAAGCAAGGCCGATCTGGATAAACTTTCCGAGGATATTGAGGCAATGTTCGGCTCCAAGCTGATTTATTCAAAGAAAGTATTTTTCCAGGCTGAACAAGGATTTAACTCCACGCTTCCGCTTGGCAATGATGAACTGGCCGTCGCGTTTAACATGAATTCTTCTCCGATTGCGTCGTCATTTCCTTTCATTTCAGCGGATTTGACCTCGGATAATGGGATTTTGTACGGAATTAATCGGCACAACAACAGTTTGATTTTATTTGATCGTTTTTCTTTGCAGAACGCCAACATGGTTGTATTCGCAACCTCCGGAGCTGGGAAAAGCTATACCATTAAGCTGGAGATTTTACGTTCACTGATGCTTGGAACTGATGTTATTGTTATTGACCCGGAAATGGAATACAAACATTTATCTGACGCGGTTGGCGGCACCTACATTAATATTTCGCTGGCCAGCGAAGCAAAAGTAAATCCATTTGATCTGCCGCGGCCAGTGGGGGAGGAGGTAAAAACCGAAGATATTATTCGCAGCGCGGTGATTACGCTTAAGGGGCTTTTGCGCATTATGCTTGGCGCGTTTTCAACTGAGGAAGACGCGCTGGTTGATCGCGCGCTTTTGGAAACTTACGCGAAAAAAGATATTACGCCCACTGCTGATCTGGCAAAGATTGAGCCGCCGATTATGTCTGATCTTCAGGAAGTTCTGGAAGGAATGGAAGGCGGTACGCCAATTGCCGAGCGTTTGAAAAAATACACCACAGGCACTTTTTCCGGCCTTATCAATCATCCCACCAATGTTGATATGCGCAATCAACTGGTGGTATTTTCCGTGCGTGATCTTGAAGATGAACTGCGTCCAATTGCGATTTATGCGATTGTGAATTATATCTGGAATGTGGTGCGCTCTGAGCGCAAAAAGCGAATTCTCACAATTGATGAGGCCTGGTGGCTGATGCAACATGATGATTCCGCGAAGTTTATTTTCGCGCTGGTAAAGCGCTGCCGAAAATATTATCTTGGCGTAACAACAATTACACAGGACGTCAATGATTTTCTTTTAAGCCCTTACGGCAAAGCGATTGTTACAAACTCCGCCTTGCAGTTGCTTTTGAAACAGTCTCCGGCGGCAATTGATTTGATACAGCAGACATTCATTTTGACCGAAGGAGAAAAATATCTGCTTTTGGAATCAGCAGTAGGGGAAGGAATCTTTTTTGCCGGCGCGAAACACGCCGCGATTAAAGTAGTAGCAAGCTATACAGAAGACCAAATTGTAACAACTGATCCGCGTCAGCTTCTTGAGATTGAAGCGGCGAAAAAAGAGTTTGAACAGCAGATGAAATAATATGTCTCGTCGAACAAAAATCATTATCATGGGCGCAGTGACACTGGCGATTTTAGTTTTGCTGATTTTATGGCTAATGCTTCGCTCTAAAGCAGGCGCGCCTGCTCCTTCTGCCGCGGAAATTTCCACTCTAGAACAAGCCGCGGCACCGCAAGCGCCAACTGTACCTTTAAGTCGGGCAACAACCGAAGTCTCAACAAGCGCGCCGACAGCGCAAGCCGGAGTGGAGGCCGTTGCAAGATCATTTGCGGAGCGTTACGGCAGTTATTCCAATCAAAGCAATTTTGAAAATATTGAAAATTTGTTTCCATTTATGACGGATGCAATGCGCGTCAAAGAAGAGGCGAATCTTGCGCGTCTGCGCGGTTTGCAGGATTCATCCGCTTCTTATAGCGGAGTTACTACACAAGTTTTGAATGTCAAAACGCTCAGCCGCAGTAATTCCGGCGCGATGTTGCGACTGACAACTCAACGCACTGAGTCCGGAACAAGTCTTGCGCAACCGCGGATTTATTATCAGGATATTGAGCTTGCGTTACAAGCCATTGATGATCAATGGAAAGTTGATGAGGCATTATGGAAGTAATGCGAAGGATGGGCAAGTTTATCCTTGATACTGTTTTCCCGATTGAATGTTTGGGGTGCAAGGCGGAGGGGGAGTGGCTGTGCGCGGCATGCGCTAGAAAAATTCCTCTGGAGCAACAAGATCTTTGTTTTGTATGTAAAAAGATGTCGCTCTCCGGACGCACTTGTTTTTCATGTGTACAGGAATTTCCATTGGCGCACGTAGTGCGTTTTTTTGATTACGATGAGCCGCTTGTGCGCCGCGCAATTACAACCGCAAAATACAGTTTTGTAAAAAATATATTTGACCGATTGGCCGGTATTGCCGCGCCGCATATTCTTCCCAAGCTCACAACTTTGGATCTTGATCCGCGCGCGATTGTTTTTGTGCCAGTTCCTTTGCATCCTCGCCGGATTCGGGAAAGAGGATTTAATCAATCAGAAATTATCGCCGGACACTTTGCCAAAGAAGTCGGCGCGCAATTGTCCTTAGAGCTTGTACGCCGCCGCGCAACAATTCCTCAGGCGGATCTTGATGAGTCAGACAGAGCACGCAATATTCGCGGTGTATTTCGGAGCAGTGGCAGTATCTCCCTACGTGGTCGATATGTATTTCTTGTTGATGATGTGGCCACAACCGGAAGCACGCTTTTGGAATGTGGGAAAGCACTGTACGGGGCCGGCGCGCGGCAGGTAAGCGCGATGGTTTTGGCCAAGGGTTGAAATGATGGGAAAGATGTGATAGGATAAGTTACATAATTGGAGAGGTGGCTGAGTGGCCGAAAGCGGCACCGTGCTAAGGTGTTGGGCTCGCAAGGGTCCCGTGGGTTCGAATCCCACCCTCTCCGTATCGGTTCTGCGCCAGAGGCGCACTCGCCTTTGGCGAGGAATCCCACCCTCTCCGCCAAGTAATGGAGGGTTCGCCTAATGGTATGGCACCGCTCTTGAAAAGCGGCAGGCGCAAGCCTTTAGAGGTTCGACTCCTCTACCCTCCGTATCGGTTCTGCGCCAGAGGCGCACTCGCCTTTGGCGAGGAATCTCGCCCCCTCCGTTTAGTATAAATGCAAAGTATGGTATACTAAAGAATATGGATGATAAGCCGAGAAATAGAGTAGAATTTACGGTATCGGTGGCCACAATACTCAAAATTGTGGGTGTTTTGGTAGCACTTTGGTTTGTTTTTGCAATCCGCGATATTATTGTGCTTGTATTTGTGGCACTGATTTTTTCTTCAGTTATTGATCCGCTTGCCGATTGGTTTGAAGTGCGCCGGATTCCGCGATCTATCGCGGTGCTTATCCTTTATATTATTCTTTTTTCAATTATTGGACTTGTCTTTGGCGTCCTTATCCCTCCACTGGTTCAAGAAATAAGAGATCTTGCGTCTAATTTTAGTGCGGTATGGGATCGTCTTGTCTCAGGCGCGCTTCTTTTCCGACAGTACTCGCTTGAAAGCGGATTTTCGCGCAATGTGGAACAAAGTCTGATGAGCGTGCAAACCGCGCTCACCAAAGCAGTGGGCGGCGTATTCACCACAGTGGTTAGTATCTTCGGCGGAGTTGTATCGTTTGTGTTAATTTTAGTGCTTACGTTTTATCTGGTGGTGCAGGAAGACGGTCTGAAAAAAGTTTTTAAAATGCTGGTGCCAAATCATTATCAATCTTTTGCATCAGGCATCTTTAGCAAAGTGCAACGAAAGATCTCCGCCTGGCTTAAGGGACAACTTATCCTCTCTGTCGTAGTGGGGCTTATGGTCTACATCGGTCTTTCAATTATTGGAGTAAATTATGCTCTTGTACTCGGAATTTTCGCGGCTTTGGTTGAGCTTGTGCCTTATGTAGGGCCATTTTTGGGAGGAGTAGTCGCAGTATTTTTCGCGTTTTCACAATCTACCGCGAAAGCGCTTTTTACCGTTATTCTTTTTATCATCATTCAGCAGTTGGAAAATAATATATTGGTGCCAAAAGTTATGCAACGCGCGGTTGGTCTTAATCCAATTATCTCTATTTTAGCCCTTGTTATAGGCGTGAAGCTTGCCGGGATTGTCGGAGCGCTCTTTGCAATTCCAGTTGCAACCGCGCTTGATGTGGTCGTTCGGGAAGTCTTGCATGGCGGACACGGACACGCGAAGGAGTAGGAGAGCGCGCAGGTCGTATGGCTCATTATATCAAGTTTCTACCTTTGATTGTTTCGGCGCTCATTTTTTTACTTTTTGAAGTTGTATATCAAAAGCCAAGATGGATTTTTGGCGTAAGCATTAGTATCCCGCTCATTTCATTCGCGGCGATTTATTATATCATGGGGCCGCGACTTAAAACTCCTTCGGCGCGGTTTAAATTTTTGATTATTCCAACCCTTCTTGGTTTTTCCGCGCTCGCATTTTCGCTTCTTATTGAATCAGCGCTGGCGCGCCATCTTTTGGCGCTTTTAATATTCATTGGGCTCGCGTTGTTTTTTGAAAGCGTGATTACCTATATTTGGCGCCATGACGCGTATGTTGGCTATTCTCTTGAAAATCTTTCTTCCTACGCGCTTACTCTTACGATGTTTCTTATCTCTTGCGTGCTTGCGGGATTTTATATTCTCTTGGATCTTAATTTAGGACTGATTGTCGGCCTTGGACTTCTGGCATTTCTGGCGATTAATTACGAATTTTTTTGGATGAGCAAGATTCTTTCTTTGCCTACATTGTTATTTGCTGGAACGCTTACACTTATACTGACGCAAATTTTTGTGGCGCTCATCTTACTGCCATTTCATTTCATGATTGACGGCGCGATTATAACAGTTTTATGGTATACCGCCGCCTCCATTTCCCGAGCACATCTTTTGGGGATGCTGAAGCCAAAAATGATTTATCGTTATCTTGCGCTTGCAAGCATCCTCCTTCTTTTATTGTTTGCTTCAGCTTCAATATGAAACGACTTCTTTTCACATTCGGCGTCGTGCTTTTGATTGCTTTTTTGGGCGGAATTGTCGGGACGCTCTTTGCCTTGCGGTTTAAAGCGCCGCGCGCCTCTTTAACTTCACCAACCGGTCAAATGTTTCGGCGTGAGGCGGCACAAGAAGAGTCACTGCAGTTGCAGATAACCACCGCACTGCAAAATCGCGTGCTGTTATTCAAACCTAAAGAGAATACAAAACTTGTAGCGCCAAAAGAAGCAGTCGCCCTAGGGCTTGCGCTGACCGCTGATGGGCTTTTAGTATCAACAAGCTCTTTGCGCGCCACTGCCGGACTGGTTGCGATATCTTATGAAGGGCTGCCATTTCCTGTTGAGTTTGCCAAAGACATCAAAGGGAACAAAATGAGTATTTCAGATAGTCTTATATTTTTGAAGGCAAAAGATGAAGGCACAAAACCAAAACTTCAACCAGTCGTGCTTGCGCCATTTGAAGATATCACGGTTGGACAAACGCTTTTTGCGCTGCATACCCCAGGAAATATTACTTTGCACCGCATTATTTCACTTGGCGCACCGGCGGATACTTACGCGCCATCTCCAGCAGAGGAAGTTGGTTATGTTTTGCAGGTTGATGGCGGGCCGGAATCCGGCGTGCCGCTTTTTGATGCAAGAGGCCGGCTTGTGGGAGTTGTACAGGATGAGGCGCGTGTGATTATCGCGGAGCAAATCTCCGCGATTCTTACCAGATATTTAAAAGAAGGGACGTACACGCGCACAGTACTCGGAGCGCAGATTCTTGATTTGAGCAGATTTTTTCCGCTTGATCAAACTTTTCCCCGCACGGGTTTGTTAGTTACGGGCACAAAAGGACGTCCCGCCATAACCGCGGGATCGCCGGCTTTTAAGGCCGGGATTAAAGAGGGCGATGTTATTACCTCATTTGACGGCAAGCGTCTGGACGGACGTTTGCCACTCGCGCTTTTGCTTGCGCGCTACTTGCCTGGTACGGAGGTAGAGCTAGGGATACTGCGCGCCGGCAAGGAAGAAAAAATCAAAGTAGTACTGGGCAGTAAATAATGGTATACTAATAATGTATGGAGTCTGTATTGCATATACTTAAGCCGCGGAAGATATTTATCATTGTATTTGCCGTGGCAGTTGCGCTGGCCGCGGGAGGGCTTTCATTTATTGAACCGCTTAAGTATTCCGCTTCTATTCAACTGCTAATAACTCAGCGCGCGGCATTTACACTTGATCCATATACCGCGATTCGTTCAACTGAGCTTATTGGCGAAAATCTCGCGCAACTGGTAAAGACGAGCGCGTTTTTGGATCGGGTCATTGAAAGCGGTTACGCGATTGACCGTTCTTATTTTAATATTCCGGAGCGCCGTCGCCGACGGCTTTGGATAGAAACTATTGACGCAAATCATGTGCGCGGCACCGGCCTTTTGAAAATCATTGCTTATCATCAAAAAAAAGATGAAGCCGTAAAGCTTGTGGCGGCAACCGCGTTTTTACTTTCCACGCAAGGAAGCGATTATATCGGCCGTGATATAAATGTGCGGCTGGTTGACGCGCCGCTTGTATCGCGTTTTCCGGTAAAACCAAATGTTCCTTTGAATATGGTCGCGGGTATTTTTGTCGGCGCGGTACTGGGAAGCGGATGGGTCTGGATTCAACACCGCAAGAAAAAGCATCATGGAGAGCTATTGTGAATTTCTAATTCACCTAATTTCTAATTCACCTAAAATTTTCGCTCCGCTTGACACGGGGCGTTTTTTGTGATTAAGTAAAACCAGTGAGGAATACATATATCGGAAACTGGTAATTGCCCCCTCACCTGGCCTACGGCCATCCTCTCCCTCAGGGAGAGGGGAGGGTGAGGGTGCGCGAAGCGCCTATGTTCCTTACATCAATTAAACACCAACCAAGGAGGCCAAAATGGCTGACGAGCGTCAAGGAAACGCCGGCGGCCATAGCGGCCGCCAAGCAACTGCAGCTTATCGCGTGTCTGATGAGCCGGTTACCATGAAGGATGGCTGGCCGACTCCGGAAAGCGCCATGCTTATGCGGTATGAGCAGGTGAACGCGGCGGACCTGCGACCCGGTACGCTTCTGGTTACGCCCGCGCACAAGATTCTGCTTTGGGATAAACTTGGAGAAGGCGGCTCTGCGATTGTTTCGCGCGTGTACCTGTTTGAAGAGGCGTTTGCGCGGGACGCGCTTCCGCGCGCAATCTACGAGCCGTATCTTCCCGCTATCCCCGGGGCGTACGAGTTTCTCTCTGACGCAGCGCTTGCTGTGCTCAAGGCAAAGGTGACTGCGCCAACTCTGCGCGTCTTGAAAATGGTGCACATAAGCGCGCTTCTCGAGGGAGTAGACCCGCGGGAGCATCGCAGTCACTTGGAAGAGCGTTTGCGCCGGGAAGCAGGGTCGCTTGAGGATTTGAGCGGCCATCCGCTTTTCCCGGAGTTCATCGGCTGGGCTGAGGCGCCTGTGCCCTGCCTGGTGATTGAATATGTGGCGGGCGAGCCGCTAAGTACGCGCATCGCGGACGGCCGTCCGCCAATTGAGTTGAGCTTTTCAGTCATGCGGCAGCTTACCGAAGGGGTCAATGCCCTGCACACACTTCTGAGTACTGTGCACCGCGATCTCAAACCGGATAACGTGATTGTGCGCCCGGATGGAACAATCAAGATCATTGATCTGGGCATCCGCAAGGACCTTTACGTTGCGCCCGGCACGCGGGAAAAAGATCTGACCATCATGTTTGGTCCGGTGGGTACTCCGCGCTACATGGCCTATGAGTCAATGTTCCGTACCTTTACGCCAACCGCAGTGGTTGACGTATGCGCGTTGGGGCGGATGTTCTGTGAACTGATTGAAGGTCATCAAGTGCTGGATCACATCACCTTTGAGACGTTTCTAGACTCCGCCAAACAGCCGCTTCCGGCCTGCACACATCCGGATCTGCCGGAGCCGCTTCCTTTGATGATGACGCGCTTGTGGCGGAGGATGGCGGATTGGGAACCGAAGAAGCGTCCGCCGCTGGAGGAGGTTATGCGCCAGTTGAAGCACTTTCAGGGACTGTACAGGCAACTGGGAGGAAAGTAGAATCAGCCGCAATAGTCAGGACAACCTGATCGCGCTGGACTCGTAAGGGTTCGGCGCTTTTTTAATTTCCGTTTGACAATGTAAGACGCTGGGCTTGACAAACGTCTTTTTTTAGGGTATACTTACCCGTTGGTGGATTTTGGGCTGTGCGGATGCATTGCAGAGCTTTAAAATCTCCAGCGTTTGACAATCAACGAGGGGAGCACCCCCTCATGCGAAGGAGAGCGGCATGGGAATAAACAGAAGGTCGTCGGACGGGACGCCTACGGAGCTTGCTCCGACTATGGCGGTTACCCTTGCCGGCGTTCCCAGCGCTGGCAATCCCATCACTGTCGGAGAAGACGGACGTCTGCAGATCGGCGCCATTCTCGGCGCGTACGAAAAAGAGTATCAGTCCGAAGGTGCGTACGAGATTCTGGGCTTTATTGACTCTGGCGGCATGGGTTGCGTATATCGCGCGCGGCACACTACGAGGGGAATTGTGGTGGCTGTGAAGGTTATGCATCCCAAGGCCGGGGCTACACCACAGAAGGAGTCAGTGGCGCGCTTTCTCAAAGAGGCGCGGATGCTGATGGTGCGCTTCAATCATCCGCATGTTGTGCGCGTCTCGGATGCCGGGGTGGCGAACATCCAAGGAAAGGACAACCCATTTTTCGCGATGGAGTACTTGGAAGGCGAGCCGCTCGCGGCGCTTCTAGATCGCGAGCAGCATCTTTCGATCGCGCGCGCAGTGGCCATCGCGGCGCAAGTGTGCGAAGCGCTTCACGCCGCGCACACCATGATGGACTGGGAGGAGGGCGGTACGCCGCGGTTGGTGCCGATTGTGCACCGCGACCTCAAGCCGGAGAACATCTACCTCGTTCGCCAGCCCGCCGGTGCCGCTGACTTTGTCAAGGTCCTGGACTTCGGTATTGCCAAGGATCTTGGCGATACGCGCAACAAGACTGTGGACGGCATGATCATGGGAACGCCGGTTTACATGTCGCCGGAACAGGCTGAGGGCAGAAGTGTGACGCCACTTTCGGACATGTACTCGCTTGGTCAGATCGTCTACGAACTGCTGACCGGCATGGCGCCTGACAATGTCAAGACCGACGAGACGTTTACGTTGAGCGCGCGTTTCTCGGCTTTGCTGAAGCGGAAGCTTTACGATGCGCCGGTGCCGCTGATTCAGGCGCGTCCGGATGTGTCGCAAGCGCTTTCGGACGCGGTCATGAAGGCCATTGCCAAAGAGCCGGAAGATCGCTTCGCTTCCGTGGAGGAGTTTCGGGCGGCGTTGCTGGCGGCAGTTGAGACCAAGCCCTCACCCAGCCCTCTCCCCAAGGGAGAGAGTAGCCGCAGGCAGGGTGAGGGGAGCGTGACCGCGCCGCAGGATCTGCCGTTGGGAAACTCGCGGATCACGAGAGCGCTTCCGGCGGTGGTGATCGCGGTCGTGGCGCTTGGAGTCATCACGAGCTTTGCTCTGCGGCCGACACGGTCAACACCCTCACCTGCGCCAACTCCGGTTGTCGCTTCCTCTCCCGCCGGGAGAGGGCAGGGTGAGGGAAGTGTGCCTGCACTCCAATCTCAATCCTCTCCTCAACTGGATCGTAGCGCGGCACCTCGTGTGCCGCCAAGCGGGAGACCAGCTCCCGCGCTACAAAGGGAGAAGGTCGTCCCGTCCGCGCGTACGGCGCCGGTTGCTCCAAAGGCGATCACGCCGATTTCGGAAACTCCACCCGCGTCGACAGTCGCACCGTCACTGAGTGATGAGCATTCCGATCACTCAGTGACGACAACGCCCGAGCCGCAGGTGCGAGAAGAATCGGAACGGAAGGCCAAGGTCGAAGCGCGCAAGGAGGAGTTGCGCAAGCAAATCGTCGCGCTCAAGGCGGCGGCGGCCATGCGGCGCAATATGCGCAACTCCGCGCTTAGCGCGAAGATTGACGCGGCCTGTCGCGAGCTTGGAGGCGAGGCGCCCGAGTGCAAGTAGTTGTTTAGTTGTTCTTTCCCCGTGCGGGGTTTGTAAGTCCAGAGGGACTTGACAAACCCCGCGTTTTTTGTTATAGTAAATCGTTACCATAAAAATGCCCAAAATAGGCATATTTATGCGGAAATATTGAAAATTGGGGGAGTAGAGTTTGCCGGACTGTTATCTGGCCTCTATAGAAGAGGAAGCCAGGTGAGAGTCCGCGTAAAAGCGGACTTGTTATTTTAAAATCAAAGTCCGAAGTACACCTTTGGCTTCAGCTAATGTAGCCGCCGCTCTTTAGGCGGCGCAATTGAGCGCAGGCTAAAGCCTGCGACTACAGAACATTTGAAGGAGCAGAGGCGTACTTCGGACAGAATCAGAAACTAAATCGCGGGGAACCCCGCAATTCTGCGGCCCCCGCATGAGGGCACGCGAAAGGAGGATTGGTCATGATGAAGTGGAACCTGTTGTTCGCGGTCGCCCTCGTGGCGGCCATCGGTGCGTGCACCCGCACCACCGAGTACAAACTGCCGAGCGAGAGCAAGGCGGTGGTGTCGTCGCCGACGGCACCGACCCCGCCCGCGATTCCCGCAGTGGCAACGGTCGCGCCTGCCTCGACCCCGGACTTCCGCCTGAAGAAGGTGGAGAAGACCGGAGAGGAGCACGGCTACGACCACGTGGCGCAACGCCGCGTGGATCGGAAGTTGTGCCGCAAGGTCGGCGACGCCGAGAATTGCGACGTTGGCACCGGCTACGTGGATCTCGTCGACATTGACGCGTCGGCGACGATCACGATTCCGACGCTGACGTTGACGGCGGACAAGCCCAAGGCACGCAAGCCAAGGGCGAAGAAGTCCGTGGCAACGACGGCAAGCGGCGCTGATGACTGGCGCGAGGTCAGCGATCTCACAACGCAACGCGACAAGGCGCTGGCCGAGCTTGCGGACTGCGCCAAGGCCAAGGGCACGTGCGAGGGCAACCTCAACACGTGCGCCAAGGAGAGCGGCGCTTGCAAGGCCAAGACGGCTGAGCAGGACGCGCGCATCAAGGACCTCCAAGGGCAACTCAACTCGCTCAAGGGCGACGTTGACAAGCTCAAGGTGGTTCCGCTGCCACCCGCTCCGGCTCCGGCCACGCGCGCGCCGCGCGGACGGCGCACTGCTCCGGCGGCGGCTCCGTCGGCTCCCGCGGCTCCGGCCACGGAAGATCTCACCCCGTTCACCACCAAGTCCCGCGGCGCAAACCCGCAGTAAGGAAAGGAGGAAAGCCATGAAGAAGCTCAACGTGCTCGTGGTGCTCCTGGCCCTTTGCGGCAACGCGTGGGCACAGGAGTGCGTGGAAGGCGCAGTCAACTGCGCCGAGATCGCGGACGATCCGGTCTGCGTCGTTCAGACGCAGCTCGGTTTGTCCAAGACCGGCCAGTGCGACCGCGCCACGGCCGGTGCACTCATCGGTGACGGTTTCTCGCGGTACTACCAGTTCGGCGGGGTTTTCCCCACCGACGCGGAGCAGAACGCCTTCGCGATTTGCTCCCGCACCGGCCCGGTCCGCAAGGACGGCAAGTGCGGATGGTACCGGTTCGAGCAAGCGGGCGAGGTCACGGCTTCGGCCACGGCAGGTGACCCGCTCACGCTGTTGGTGACGCAGAAAAAGGATCTGCGCACTGGCCGCGAGAAAGCCGAAGACGCGGTTGTCAAAAAGGTCCAGGCCGAGGACAACTTTCTCGCCAGGATCTACGACGCGTTTGGCGTGCGGCTCCGGCCGTACGACTTCGGCCTTGTCGGTGGGACTGCGGGCGTGACCAACGCCGGCTGGTTCACTGGCGGCACGGCGCTTTTGCACCTCGGCATCGGGTCAAACCGGTCCGGGGTGGAGATCGGCGCAGTGGGCGGCTACGGCGGGTACGAGCGGGTGACGGAAGCAAGCGGCCGCAAGGCCGTGGTGTTCCACACCCAGGTCGGGCCGGTTGTCCAGGGCGTGCTCATGCCCTGGAAGCGCGTCGGGTTCGTGGTTGGCGCGGAGTGGGATCACCTGATTCCTTCCGATGACCGGCCAGCGACCGATCTGGTGGTCGCGCGCAACGGCGTGCGCGGCTACTTCAATCGCTGGCTTGCTCTGGAAGTCATTTCGCTCGCGGGCATGATCCGCGACGTGGATGCCAACTGGAGCGGCGCCGGCGGCGGTCAGCTCAACGTCCTGCTCCACTTCTAGGAGCAGGAAGGAGGTTTGTACATTCAACGGGCAACCCGGTGTCAACGCGAAAGCTTTGACACCGGGCCCCACAATTTATTTTGTAGCATAGCCCTTCAACTAAAATGTAGTCGCCGCTCTTTAGGCGGCGCAATTGAACGCAGGTCCCGGCATTGCCGAGGATTCTCGGTTTACCGGAACTAAAGACCTGCGGCTACCACAAAAGTTGGAGATCTAAACTACGCTCATGATGAAAATATCGTGGGCCAGCAACTTGAAAACCTATCTTAATATTTGCGGTCAAAAGTATACGATCGTAGGTATTTGACCGCAGGGAAAAAATCAAAACCGCGGGGGTACCCGCAATTCTGCGGGCCCCACAGAGGGCACGCGACAAACGACAAAGGAGAACGTCATGAAGGATTTTCAGAGCCTGTTGTTCGTGACCCTCATCGCACTGATGGGGGGGGGATGTGGCACCATTGAGTTTGGAGGTGCCGAGTCCGAAGCCGAGAGCGAGTCGGAAGCCGAAGCCGAGAGCGAGTCGGAAGCCGAAGCCGAGAGCGAGTCCGAGTCCGAGTCCGAGGGCGAGAGCGAAGCGGAATCCGAGTCCGAGTCGGAAGCGGAGGCCGAGAGCGAGTCGGAGAGCGAGGGCGAGTCCGAGAGCGAGAGCGAGATCGTGGTCGAGTGCGTGGAAGGCGAAAGCTTCCCGACCTTCTGCGGTCTGGGCGAGTGTCGGCGCGACGGGACCGTCACTTGTGAAGGTGGCGTGCTTGTAACCAACTGCACGCCCGGCGCGTCTACGACCGACGCCAGTTGCGACGGCCTGGACAACGACTGCGATGGCACGGCGGACAACAACTACATGTCCGTCGCGACCTCCTGCGGCATCGGCGCTTGCGCCTCCATCGGGATGACTTCCTGCGTGGATGGCGAGGTGGACGATTCCTGCATGGCCGGAATTCCGGCCGCCTCGGACACGACCTGCAACGGTGTGGACGAGGACTGCAACGGCGAGTCCGACGAGGATTTCGTCGTGCGTACCACCTCGTGCGGTACCGGCGCCTGCGTGGCGACCGGTACGCTCACCTGCATGGACGGCGAGGAGCAGGACTCCTGCCTTCCCGGCGAGTTGGCCGCGGACGACTTCACCTGCAACATGGTGGACGAGGACTGCGATGGCGCGATGGACGAGGACTACGTGTCCCAGTCCACCGCGTGCGGAGTGGGCGCCTGCGCCGCGACGGGGGAAACCTCGTGCGTGCTGGGCGTGGTGGAAGACAGTTGCGCGGAAGAGTTGCCGTCCGCGGAAGCGTGCGGCAACGATACCGATGACAACTGCGACGGCGCGACCGACGAGGACTGCGACTGCAACGATTCGGGGATCTCGCGATCCTGTGGGTCGGCGGTCGGCGAGTGCTCCGAGGGCACGCAGTACTGCACGGACGAGTTCGTGTGGTCCGAGTGCCTGGAGGACGTTGAGCCGAGCACGGAGACGTGCGACGGCGAGTCCGACGAGGACTGCGACGGCGCGGTGGACGAGGACTGCGACTGCACGGACGGCGACGAGCAACCGTGCGGGTCCGACATCGGCGAGTGCGCCGAAGGCACCCAGATCTGCTCCGGCGGTATCTGGGGTCCGTGCGGCGACGCTGTTGGTCCGTCCACGGAAACGTGCGACGGCGCCGACAACGACTGCGACGGCGCGGTGGACGAACCGCTCACCCTAGGTGAGCTTACCGAGTGCACGGACGAGTGCGGCAACGCCGGACTCAATGTGTGCTTGGAAGGCGCGATGGAGTGCTTCGGTACTCCGGAGTGCCCGCCGAGCGAAGGCGAGGCAGAGTCGGAGTCCGAGAGCGAGTCCGAGTCCGAAGGCGAGCCGCCTTGCGTGCCGTCGGATGAGACCTGCAACGGGTCCGACGACGACTGCGATGGCACGGTGGACGAGGATCTGCCGACCATCACCTGCGGGCTTGGTGTGTGCATGCACACCGTGCCGGGGTGCGTGGCAGGAGCTCCCAACTCCTGCAACCCCTTTGATGGTTCGTCGCCCGAGGCCTGCAACGGCTTGGACGACAACTGCGACGGGGTGGAGGATGAGGGGTGCGATTGTCTCACTGGCCAGACGCGGCAGTGCGGGACCGACACCGGCGCGTGCGCGGTTGGCGTGGAAACCTGTGACATCCTGGGCAACTGGGGGGTGTGCACGGACAACATCGGGCCGGTCACGGAGGTTTGCTCAGACGCAGTGGACAACAACTGCGATGGCGCGACCGACGAGGGATGTGCTCCGCCGCTGGCAACGTGCGACTGCACGGACGGTGACGGGGATCTGCACTACCCAACGACCTGCGCCGATACGGACTGCGCTCTGCGCGACGACTGCGACGACGCGGTTGCAGTGGTTCATCCCGGTCTCACGGAAACGTGCGACGGTCTGGACAACGACTGCAACGCTCTCGCGGACGACGGTCTCGGTACCGTGTCCTGCGGAGTAGGCGCGTGCTCGCGATCGGTCTCGGCCTGCGCAAGCGGAGTCCCTGCCACCTGCACTCCCGGCGATCCCATCGCTGAGGTCTGCGACGGCGTGGACAACGACTGCGACGGCGTCTCGGACGAGGATGGGGTCTGCATCCCGCCCGTCACCTGTACGACCACCTACCCGGTGGTCTACACGGCACCCACGGGCGTGAGCGGCGTGCTCACGCTCTACGACCAGGCCGGGCAGACTTGCACGGCCGGGACGCTGGCGGCGCCGGTGAGTACGGTCTCCTGCACTTTCACGAGTGCGATGACCGTGTTCAATGCCACGCGCGACCTGGACGGTGACGGCGTGGTGGAGATCAGCGCGGTGGCGGGTGAAGGTTGGGCTTGCAACTTCTGGGAGCCCAACGACCCGGACGCGTGGATCGAGGGGACCTTCACGGTCTCCAAGGTCATCTCCTGCACGGACGGCAGTGGTTCAACCACTCCGCTCGTCGCAACTCCCGGCGGAAACGCCAGCGCAGCCGACTGCTCCGCGCAGTAACCTACCTGTACCTCGTTCCGCCACGGCGGGGCGAGTATCAAGTCCTAGCTTCTGCTAGGCACGCCAGAGGCGGAAGAGCAATCCTCTTCCCCTCTGGCTCCATATTTTTCCTCCTCTGCAGTAGCGCAGGCTAAAGACCTGCGGCTACAAAATCCATGTAGTCGCCGCTCTTTAGGCGGCGCAATGCTGACAGGGGATGAGAAAAGTGGCAAAGTAAAATATAAAAATTGTTTCAGCACCTCTAAGCGGTTTGACGGACAGTTTGGAACATCTCCTCCTTGTTCCTTTGCTGTCACGCCAAACCACTTAGGGGTGTTTTTGTTTTTTTGTAAATTATGTTATAATAAAACTATTATGATTCGCTGGATTTTGATATTGTTAGTGCTTGGCGCAATTGTCGCCGCATTCGTTCCTTCCACCACGACTATTTTCACACTTCTTTTATTTATCGCGATTTTTTTTCTCGCGCGCAATCTGGATTTCGGTCTTATCCTTCTTGTTTTTTTCTTTCCTTATCTTGGGCTTGTCATTGATTTCAGCGCTTTTGAGATATTTCGCGAAGCGCCATATTTGCGCTCCATCAACGCGCCGTTTATTGATTTGTATGGACTGATGTTATTTGCGGCGTGGGGATTGCATATAATTAAAAATGCAAAATTTAAAATTAAAAATGAGAATACGGATAAAATTTTACATTTTCCATTTTCCATTTTAAATTCCCTGCCTCACTGGCGTTCTTATCTTCTTTTCTGGTTTTCGGGTCTTATATCGCTAATGCGCGTGCCATCAATTCAGCTAGACACTAGCATTAAATATTTTTTGCGTCCGTTCACATTTTTCTATCTGGTCTTTTTCGCACCAGTGGTGAGTATTTTGACAAAAATTCATAACCCCACTTCTTCCCCCTCACCTGGCCTTCGGCCATCCTCTCCCGCGGGTAGAGGAGCATCCAAACACTTTCCCTCTCCCTCAGGGAGAGGGGAGGGTGAGGGCCAAAGGGGAGGTCGGGAGGGGTTACTGCACCGTGTGCTTACCGTTTTTTACTGGACCGGCTTGCTTTCCGCGGTTGATGGTCTGCTGGGATTATTTTTTGGCGCGCATACCGGATTTCCGCGCGCAACGCCGTTTGGATTTTTTGGCGTAAATCCGTTGGGGCCGAATCATAATCTTTTGGCTGAGACGCTTATTGCAACAGCACCCGCGGGACTTATATTGGCTACACGCTACACGCTACACGCTACACGCTACAATTGGATTCGTTATGGGATGTGGTTCCAGTGGGCAGTGGCATTGTTGACTTTCGCGCGCACAGCTTGGATCGCGGTTGTGGTGCAGGGAATGCTTTACTTATGGTTTGAACATCGTGGACGCTTGCGCAAAGTATGGGAGCGCGCGCGGCTCGCAACATTACCGTTATTACTGCTATTGCCTTTATTGCTGTTCACTCTTTTTTCCGAAACTGTGCGCGGGTCAACGCTTTCGCGTCTGGATCAAGCGCGCATCGCGGTATTTTATTTCTTGCGCTCGCCATGGATTGGACAAGGCGTGGGTACTTTTATCCCAACGCTTTGGCAAACTAAAGCATTTTTGTTAGAATATGGCGAACCGCTTGAAGCCCATGGAATCATTTTCAAGTTAATGTTTGAACAAGGCGCGTTTGGGTTAATTACCTTCGCGTTTTTTGCGGGTTTAATTTTATTGGTGATCTGGCGAGCGTATCGCAGAACGCCCAATACTGCCGCGCTTGCCGCGCTTCTTATTGCTTCCGGATCGCTTACATATCAATTGTTTAATACCACATATTACACTTCAAAATTATGGGTTCCGATGGCGTTGGCGTTTGCTATTGCAAAAATCTATGCAAATACTGATCATCACACAAAGATGGTATCCTGATACGTTTGGTGGAAGCGAGCATGTTGCGGCGCAGCAGGCGCGGCGTCTTGCGCAGCGCGGGCATCAGGTGGTTGTAATAACGGAGCGCGCGCGGGAAGTATTGCCTTCATATGAAGTCGTTCGTAACCCCTCCCAACCTCCCCTTACCCTAAGGGGAGGAGATCAATTAGAACCCCCTCTTAGGGTAAGAGGGGGTGAGGGGGAGTTACGAATCTATCGCTATGGCTCTTCCGCGCAGTTTGCGCGATTTGGCGGTTTGAGTCGTACGGATTTGAAAGAGGTGCCAAAGATACTCAAAGGGCTAAGCCCTAAGCATTCACAGGGCTTAGCCCTGTTTGACGTCGCGATTTTGCATCACCCGTTTCCGGCGCAAGGGTTTTTCAAAGCTAATCTTAAAATTCCTGCGCTATATCTTTTTCATGCTTCAACCGCCTCTGAGGCAGAAGTAGAGGGAATAAAAAAATTTCCAATTTCCTCCGGTCAAACCGAGAGTCCTCGGCACAGCCGGGACAATTTCCAATTTCCAATTTTTTCATCTTTGTTAGCGCGCGCGTTTTCATTGTGGGCTTATCGTGTTGAACGCAATGTGCTGACAAAATCAGATCGCATTGCCGTGCTTTCTGATTTTTCCGCGCAAACGGTAAAAGAGTATTATCCTGAGGCTGCCAAAAAAATAACGCGCATACCCATTGGAATTGATACGGAGCAATTTAAACCTGCGGATCAAAAGCGCGCGCGGGAAAAATTGGGATTTGCGCAGGATCGCAAAATTATTCTGACGGTGCGCCGATTTACGCCGCGCATGGGAGTTTCGCGCTTAATTCATGCCATGGAAGATGTATTAGAAAGGATGCCCGATGCGCAGCTTCTTATTGTCGGCGAAGGACCGCTTAAAGCCGCGCTTCAAGCCGAGATTCAATTGCGCCGCTTACAATCCAAAGTAACGCTTGTCGGCGCGGTGCCTATTTCCGATTTGCCGCTTTATTATCAGGCGGCGGATTTATTTGTGCTTCCCACAGTCGCATTTGAAGGGTTGGGGATGGCAACACTTGAGGCGCTGGCTTGCGGCATTCCGGTGGTTGGCACGCCGGTTGGCGCTACGTCGGAGGTGCTTGGCGCGCTTGATCCCGCGCTTATTACCCGCGGAAAAGACGCGGACGCCATTGCGCAAGGCATTTTAGATTTTTTCGCGCGACCTTTAGATGAACGCGCAAAATTAAGAAAAAAAGCGCGAGAAATAGCGGAGAAAAATTATAATTGGGAGCGGGCGATTGATGAATTGGAGGAAGTTATTAAAACACTAAAACACTAGAACATGAAAACAACTGCTTTCATGTTTTAATGATTTTATGCTTTTATGAGAATATTGCAAGTCCACAAATATCTTTATCCGCGCGATGGGGCATCCACTTATTTATTTGCGCTTGTTGACCTGTTGGTGAAGCACGGACATGAGGTGGGTCTATGGGGCACAAGTGAAAGTAACGCCCCCCAACCCCCTCTTAAGTTAAGAGGGGGAGCCGGGGGAGTTATGAGATTCAATGATTTGCTGGTTGAGCCGCTGAATTTTGATCGGCGTGAAGGGATTGTGAAGGATTTGAAAAAATTCGGCCACATGATTTGGTCGTATGATGCGGCGCGTAAATTTGAGCAAGCGCTCACGGAATTTAAGCCAGATATAATTCATATTCATAATATTTATCACCATATTTCTCCTTCTATTCTTGCTGTGGCAAAAAAGCATCACGTGCCAGTAGTTGCGACTGTGCATGACTATCATTTGATAAACCCCAACTATACGCTTTATGATCATGGCGCAATATGTGAGCGCGATGGTTTGCGCGCCATTTTCCACAAGTGCATTAAAAATTCATATCTGGCGTCTGTAGCAGATGTTATTGAAACAAAAATTCATCGCGCAATCGGGGCGTACAAAAATGTGGCGCGGTTTATCGCGCCAGCCGAGTTTGTGAAAAATAAATTAGTGGAGAAGGGGATGGGTGGGAGAAAAATTGAAGTAGTGCCGTTACCAGTTACACCCTCACCTGGCCTTCGGCCACCCTCTCCCATAAAGGGAGAGGGAATACAGCAAAATTCCCCTCCCTCGGTGGGAGGGGTTAGGGGAGGGGGAATGGATTATATTCTTTATGCCGGACGGCTGACGCAAGAAAAAGGGATTTATCTTTTGCTGGAAATTGCCAAGCAATTGCCAGAGATTAAGTTTAAGATTGCAGGAATAGGACCAGAAGAAAAAAATCTTGCGCTACAAGTTACACGTTACAAGCTACACAACGTTGAGTTGCTGGGATTTGTGGAAAAAGAAAAACTTCAGCAAATAATTGTAAGGGCGCGAATTATCGTTGTGCCGTCGCTTTGGTATGAGCCGTCGCCCTATGCCGTGCTTGAGGCCATGGCGCAAGGCAAAGCAGTTATTGCCTCGCGTATTGGCGGGATTGAGGATTTGATTGAGGATGGAGAAACAGGGGTTTTGGTCGCCCCCCCCACCCTTCCTCCCCCCACAAGTGGGGGAGGATTGAGGAGGGGGGTTTGGGTTGACACAATTAAAAAATTATGGCACGATGAGGCATTGCTGAAAAAGATTGGCAAGGCCGCGCAGGAGTGGGTTTTGCGCGCGCATAATCCGGAAAAACATTATGAAAAAATCATGGAAATATACGGTCGGGTTATTCGCTATTAGTTATTGGTTATTAGTGAACCCGGCATATGCTTTGCCTGAAATCAAGTCTACTTTTCCGCGCACGGCGAATTATTTTTTGCACTGGACTATTTCTGATCAAGAAGCGCAGGAACTTTCCAAATTTGATCTTTTGATTTTGGACGCGGAGGCGCAAGAGCGCAGCCGGCCGCAATTGCAGGAGTTGCGCAAGCTTAATCCCAACATCATAATTTTAGCTTATGTTCCGGCCGGGGAAATTCGCCGTGATGTTTCTTCGCTTGCGCAAATCGCGCCCTTGCGCTACAAGCTTGGTACAAGCGTGCCTGACGTTTGGTATCTTAAAGACGCCGCGGGCGAGCGCCGTTCATTTTGGCCCGGAACTTGGATTGTCAACATAACAGGGGAGTGGAACGAATACCTTCCGCAGTTTGTCGCGCAAAATATTTTAAACACCGGACTGTGGGACGGAGTTTTTTATGACAATGCTTGGGATGAGATTGTGCATTTTGCCCGTGGGGTTCCGGATGTCAATGGTGACGGCGCGCAAGATGACGCGCAAGAAGCCAATAAAAAATGGCAAGCCGGATTGCGCGCGATTTTTGCCAACACTGCGGCGCTTGTTCCGGATAAATTTGTGATGCAAAATGACGGAGTAATTTACGCGCCGTCTGTCCATGGCGTACTTTTGGAAAATTTTCCACGCAAAGGATGGAGCCGCTACACCCAAGATATTAAAACTATTCGCACGCGCGCCCTTCAACCGGCCATTCCAATTTTGAATGCCACAACTTTTAATACCGGCGCGCGCGATGATTTTCGCGCAATGCGGTTTGGGCTGGCAAGCGCTCTTGCCAGCGACGCGTTTTACAGTTTTGATTTTGGCGATCAAGACCATGGTCAAACTTGGTTTTATGATGAGTACGGGGTATTTTTGGGGGAAGCAATTGGGCCCTCACCCTACCCTCTCCCCAGGGGAGAGGGAGATCGCAGATCGGGTGAGGGGATAGTGCGGCGGGATTTTGAAAAAGGAATTGTGCTGGTTAATCCAACTGAAAAAGCGCGCACGCTTACGCTTCCAATTGAAGTGGAAAAAATTCGCGGTACGCAGGATTTGAAAATAAATAACGGTACAATTACGCGCGAAATTTTAGTAGACGCGAATGACGGCCTTATTGTTTTGCGCCCATTGCAAACTATTTCCGGAGCGCCGTTTGAAAACGGAGTATTCGCGCGCGTGTTTTCCGCCAAAGGCGGATCCGCCTCGGGCGGAAATATATTCGAAGCAACTCGCGTCGGATTTTTCGCGTATGATCGAACCGAGCGCAGTGGAGTGATTATTGCCAGCACGGATATGGACGGCGATGAAAAAGTTGAAAAAATACGAAAAGGGGATAGGGGGGAAATGACTGTGCAATTTGAAAGCGGAAAGCGAACTATTTTTTTGCCATTTGGACAAAATTGGAAATCAGGAATAAGCGTTGCGCTGGGAGACACAACCGGAGATGGGGTAAAGGAAATTATTGTTGGCAGCGCCGGGCAAGTGCGAGTTTATCGCGCGGATGGGACATTACTTGTGCCGCCATTTTTTCCATTTGGCCCGCAGTATAAGGGCGCGGTAAATGTGGCAGTAGGGGATTTAAATGGCAATGGCGATACGGAAATTGTGGTTGGCGTTGGCGTTGGCGGTCCGCAAGTGCGCATTTTTAACAGCAAGGGCAAATTGCTTTCCGGCGGATTTTTCGCGTATGATCCGCGTTTTCGCGGCGGAGTGCAGGTTTCCGTAGGGGATATTGATAATGATGGCAAAGCGGAAATTGTGACTGGGCCAGGGCCAGGCGGTGGGCCGCAAGTGCGGGTGTTTTCCGCCAGAGGCGGATCCGCCTCTGGCGGAGACGGTAGTCCGCCAGGATTTGCCGTACTGGGAAGTTTTTTCGCCTTTGACAAAGCCAGTCGCGCCGGCGCCACCCCGATTGTGACGGACATTGACGGGGATGGTAAAAATGAGATAGTGGTGGTGACGAAGGAGATATTATAATGCCAATATACGAATTTCATGCCAATCTACAAATTGCGAATTTGTATTTGTAGATTTGAATAAGATTTGTAAATTTGCATTGTAGTTATGCAACTTGTTTGTCAGCATGACCCAAATAACCCTGATCACTTGATTTGCGAATCAAAAGGGTCTTCAGTGTGGAAAATCGCGCTATTGGCGCTACTTTTTGGAATTATGATTTTGAGCATTGTGCTGGCTTGGCGCATGAAGTTACCCGATCGTAGCGCGGCACTTTATGTGCCGCTAAGCGGGCAGAAATTTCCGTCACTGAGTGATGGCGCTGAAAATCACTCAGTGACGATTGATGATCTGTCAAAGACGCCCGTCTCTATAGAGACGGTGATTCCAACCCTTGAAACCGAAGCCCTATATTATTCCAAAGAAGGCGAGCAATTGGGCCGCGGGACTTGGCCGCTAAAAGCCGGGGAGACCACCAAATTAAAGGTGTTTTTGAAAATAAAGGGAAGCTCAGCTTCCGTAGCTACGGAAGCTGAGCTTCCGGATATCGTGATTACCGGTCGCCTTGCTCCAAATGTGCAATGGACTGGATTTGCGCCGATTGGCAAAGGTTTGACTTATGAGCCAGCAACACGAATTGTGCGTTTTGTGCCTGGGGATAACTTAGTCGCGGTATTTGAAGTTGCAATTACCCCAACTTTGTCGCAAATCCAAGAAAAAAATCTGGTTATTTTGGAATCCGTGCGGTTACAAGTAAAAGGGCAAAATGAGATATGGCTTCCCAACACAGCACTAAGTGCGGTACAATAGTGTACATCACTGAGTGATGTACAATGCAAGTCACTGAGAGCTGTCGTACGCGACATCTCTCAGTGACGGAACCCTCAATATGCGCAAAGTACAATTTGTCCTAGAGAATTTTTACCATATTTTCAATCGGGGAGTTGATAAACGGAATATTTTTGAAGATCAAGCGGATTATCGGCGTTTTTATGCGTCGATGTTTTTGTTTAATAACTCTCTTTTTATACCCAGTACAGGCCGGGAAACCTCAGTTTTTACACGCACATCACTGAGTGATGTGCAATCCGATGTACATCACTCAGTGATGGACGAGCCACGGGAACTATTGGTGCGCATAATAAGCTTTTGCCTAATGCCTAATCATTTTCACATGCTTTTAGAGCCATTGGTTGAAAATGGCATTTCTAAGTTTATGCACAGGTTTACTATGGGGTATGTTAAATATTTTAATAAGCGATATAAACGCACAGGAGCGTTATTTGAAGGGGAATTTAAAGCGGTTTTGGCTAAGCGCGATGCTCAATTTGAGCATTTACCGCGCTATATACACTTAAACGCGCTGGATTTGGCTGATCTGAAGTGGCGTGACGGTAAAGTGGAGGATTGGAATAAAGCGTTGGGATTTTTAGAACAATATCCGTGGTCGTCACACCCAGTATATATTGGAAAATCACAGCCATTGCAAGTGGTGGAGCCCGGAGTAATGTCGCAGATATTTGACACCCCGGAAAAATATTTGAGGTTTTTGAAAGGATGGGCCGGGCGGGAATTCAGCACGGATCCATCACGGAGAGATGTCGCGTACGACAGCTCTCCGTGATGGGGATTGTACATCACTGAGTGATGTACAATTTTGTGTCACCCAGTGCTGTGCGCAGTACAACACTGGGTGACGGATTCCGTCACTGAGAGATGTCAATTCTGACAGCTCTCAGTGACTTGCGATGTACATCACTCAGTGATGTATAGGGTTATCCACTGGGAGGGGTGGGGAAATTGTGCTATAATATTTAAAAGGAAAAGATTCCACGCCTGTGGATATCTTTGTCAATTTAATTAAAAGCTTAATTTTTAAGCAATATGTCACAGTTCTCTTCGTTCTCATTTAATCTTAATACCATTTTCGGTCGGGAACCCCGCTTAAGTTTTTCAAAGAAAAATTTTGGCGGGCTTTTTTTGATTGCCGCGCTTATTGTGGCCGCAATCTTTATCGCGCCGCAGTTAAGCCGCGCAGGCGTGCCAGTTTATAGCGGCGGCGGACCGCCAAATGGCCAGTCATTTGCGCCCCCAGATGCGCTAATAGATATTAACGCTAATGAGGCGATGGTTGGCGCTTCGGTCAACCAAAGCAGTGTTACGCTTTTGGAATGTACTGGCGCGACCGAGCCGACTTCTTGTCCGGGTACGACCGGAACAACTCTTTGTACTGGAGTAACACTTGGTACCGGATCAAACGGAGCTAACACACGCATTGTGTGCGATCACGCTCCGCTTGGCACGGAAAGAGTGTATCGTTTTAGTGTGGATACTGCCGCGGTAACCGCATCTACTGGTCAGGGCGCGGCAAGCAATCGCATTTTCAAGACCGGTTCATTTACCGGTGGCACCAATACCACCCTGCCCACAATAATGGGAACAGTGCCGACTCCAGGTTCATTTGATGTGCCGACCAATACAAAAATTTTTGTGGAGTTTCCTATGGGACCGGAAGGAAATATGCTGGCCGACAGCTCGGTAAATTCCGTAACTTATCAAACTGCCAATGATACTAATCTGAGTTTGAAATCCGTAAGCTCCAGCGGAGGGTTGGGCAGTGAGGTTTGCGTGACTGGCGGGTGTACCCTGGCTTGGGATGCCATGGCGCGCCGGCTTAAAGTAACACCAGCCGCGGTACTTTTGGCCAGCACTGATTACGATTTGTGCGTGCGTAGCCGGGTGCGCAATTCATCCGCGCAAAATCTAGCTGGTGACTATTGCGCGCATTTCCGCACCGGCGCCGGGGCAGACACCACTGCTCCTGCTCTGCGCGCAACCGCCCCGCTTAGTCCGGCCAGTGGCGCAACCGGCGTATCCCGCTTTGTTTCCAGCATGGATATTGCATTTTCCGAAGCAATTGATCCATCAACTTTGAATGTTGGGGCTGGAGGCACTGGCTTGGGACGCACTTTCTCCATTTATGGCGATCAAGATTCCAGCAGTACGCTCAATGGCGCTGAATCTGCATTTGATGCTGATCTGGTGAGCATGGTTTACGATCCTGGACAAAAAACCGCGCGGCTCACTTTAAAAGGAGGCGCGCTTCCGGCTAGCACCCGTTTATGTTATTTGTTTATAACTAATGGCGTGAAAGATCTGGCTGGGAATGCTTTAGCCGCCAGTTCAAATCAATGTTTTACCACTGGCAATGACACGGATACGACCGCGCCAACCTTGCTTTACGCGGACGCGGACAGCTTTAAGCTTATCGCGCATTTTTCCGAACAAGTACGCGCTGCCAGCGCGCTCAATTCGGATGATGCTTTAAATCCGGCTAACTATAGCATGGAGTGTCCAGTCGGGGTGGCGACCAACTTAACCGGAAAAACCTTAATTTATCACCCGGATTTCAAAGAAGTGGAAATTCAGGGATTAGGGTTGCAAGCTGGACAAAGCTGTCGGCTAACAGTAGGAACCCCGCTTAAAGATTTGGCTGGCAACACCTTTTCCGCAACCACCAATGTGGCAAACTTCACAATTCTAGATCCCACGGTTTCCGGAGGAAATCTGGGCGGGAGCGGTTCAACCGAGGATTTCATGAGCGGCACCAACTTTGCCGAGTTTTGGGAAAATCCGCAACGGTGTTTCCCGCGCGCCCAAGTTACCAGCGCCGCCACAACCGTAGAGTGTGAATTTCCAGTGCCGCAGGCCCTGACCACTAATGCTACATTTTTACTGACTTTCCCGTCTGGATTTACCGTAACATCTGCTGATGATGTGGCTACTTCCTCGTCGTTTACCAATGGCGACTTAAACGGGCCGGGGCCGGGCATTACCACAATTTCCGGAGTTGTCGCGGATAATGCCGCTGGCACCGTAACCGTAACGATTGCGCATGCCCTCCCCGCTATGGGTTCTGCTGATCGCATGCGTTTTGAGCTTACTGGCATTACTAATCCCACCAGTCCAGCCACTGACGCGCGCATCTCTGTCATTGTAAAAGATAATAATGGCGTCAAAGTCGGACAAACCATTCAAGCCGCGCCGTTTAACATTGGGCAGGCCGGCGCGCTTTCCATTTCCGGATCAGTTTATAAAGACAGCAATAACAACGGAACTAAAGATGCTGGCGAGGGTATAAATAGCGTGCGCGTATTTTGCGATCCGGATGGCTCATTTGGAACCGGAGTGATGGCCGGTCACCAAGAAGTCGCCACTTCCGGAAACGGCGGTTGGACTATTAATGGCGTATCTGCCGGACAGTATAACTGCAATTTACCGCCAGATCCGGTGAATTTTGCGGATCTGAACGGCGCGAATTTTTTCCAGAAAGTAACGCTTGCGGACGCCAACAAAACCGGGGTGGACTTTAAGTTTGCGGATCTTTCGTTAACTGGCGCGACACTCACGGCAAATATCAGTGGCGGTCCGGCCTCCACGCAAGTAGATGTGTTTTGCAATGCCGGCGCGTTTGATTACCAGTTTGCCGCGCCGATTACCAAAGTTGTTACGCTTGATGGCAGTGGCGCCGGAACCGCAACCCTGAAACTTCAGCCCGGTAAAACCTATGACTGCGGCATGGGGCCGCACTTGCAGTCCGCCGCGTTTGCCGGAGGGCCGCCACCAGTGCCAACTTTCAGTTTCATGCCTCCGCAAAATCAGCGCGTGGTAGTCCCGGCCGCTGGCAATCCGTCAGCCATTACCTTTGCGCTGACCAATGCCAACCTGACCATTTCCGGCAGTGTAGTGGATGGCAGCAATGCCGGCATTGCCAATGTGTTTGTGCATGCTGACCCGCTGGGTTGTTTTGACGCAACCACCGGCGCGTTTATGCAGTGCCAAGGTTCATTTGCCCAGTCCAAATCCGACGGTACCTTTACCTTAAATGTTGGACCCGGAACTTATATTGTTGGCGCGGACGGTCCAGGGCTTCCACCTTCAACATTCCAAACAGTTAATGTGTCCGGATCCAATGTTACTGGCGTTATACTAAAGATGGCAAAATCTTCCGTAACCATTGCGGGACAAATTCTGGATGAGTCCGGAAACGGCATTCAATACGCGCATGTCAGCGGCGAACGCATTGCCACAGGCGGAACTTGCGCAAGCTTTACGCCAATGGGCGGATTTGCGGACTCGCCAACGGACGGTTCTGGCAATTACACGCTATATGTGGCCAATGGCACTTGGTGTTTGCGCGCCTTTGCCCCGGCCTATGGCCAAGTCGGTACTAAAACCGTGGTAATTTCCAGCGGTACTTCCGCGACCGGACAAAATATACAAGCCACAGCCGCGGATTACGGGACAATTTCAGGAACCATAACCAAGGCCTCTGCGGCGGTAAACGGCGCGTTTGTCAATTGCTTTAGCCCAACTGCCGGCGGCGGCAACCACGCGCAATCCGGAACTGACGGAACCTTTTCCATGAAGGTCAAAGCCGGCGCAAGTTACAACTGCGACGGATTCTTGCCTGGCGCTGGGCCTTTGACTGCATCCCAGTCCAACTTTACTGTAACTGGCGGCGCAACCTCTACTGTGAACATGTCTATTACTGGGGAGCCGGGAACTGTAAATGTCACCGTTACCGGCATTACTGACGCGTTTGTGGATGTGCGCAACTCAAGCGGGCGCGGATCAGGCACCAGCCAAAACAGCAGCGGCGTCTACAGCATTAAAGTCCCGGCCGGCACTTACACGGTGCGCGGCGGCGGACCAAAATACGGTGAGCTTTGCGCGGGACAATCCGTAACCGTTACTGCTGGTGGAACGCATGCCATAACCTGCGCTCCGCCTTCTACTTTGCGCACGGTTACTGGACAGATCACGGATGGTACGAGCAACGTGCCGGGCGCCTCGGTCACCTTTACTTCTTCTGCCGGCAAGATCTTTACGGCTACCACTGGCAACCAGACCGGCAGCAATGACAACTTAAGCTCCGCTAACATTCCGGACGGCACCTATACGGTTACAGTATCAAAGCAGGGCTATGCGCCGGCTTCTACCTCGGCCACAGTTTCCGGAGGTAACTTTGATTTCGCGAGCGCGGTAGCCATGACGCCAACAACTGGTACCAGCGGAGATGATGTGAAAATTCAAGTGCAAGCTGACAGTACGGCTTATACCGGTACCGCAACCGTGGTGGCAACTTCCAGCACTGGTACAACTGTAGTAGGATCAATTGATAAAACCACCGGCATTGCCACTATGGACTTGTCCAATGGCACTTGGACCGTAACAGCCATTGGAGACAATGGCAAAAAAACTACCAGCGCCTCAACTATTACGGTTACTAGCGGTGACTTTGTCGGACCGGATAGTGGAACAGTGGATGAAACCTTGTCGCTGGCCACTACAATTTCTGGCTACAGCGCGGCCAGCGAATCTGAAACTCTGGCGCTTTCCTCAGGCGGATTGCTCAAGTTTGAAGGACTCGCGGTTGGCGGAACTTCTCCGGAAATCAACATTCCTTCCTCCACTCTTTCCACTACAGACTCTTCAACCGGCAAAGTGGAAATGGCAACTGATCCTACTTTAGCCGGAATTGACCCAGGTACAAACCAGAATTTCGTGGGTACCAGTGGCTATGATATTACACCAAAAGACGCGAATGGCAATCCTATTAAGGACTTAAATGGCAGTGTGACAATTACCATTCCGTACACGGACGCCAATGTAACGAGCGCCAGCGTATCCGAGTCAACGCTGACTATTGGATCATTTAATACCACGACCCAGAGCTGGGAAACCTTCTCCACCACGATAGATACTACCAATAACTTGTTGATTGCCGAGATAACTCACTTCTCCAGTTTTGGAATTATCGGTGGAGTCTCAACTGCCGCGTCCAGCGGCGGCGCGGTTGGAGATCTTACAGCGCCTGCCCCAGCCACGAATGTGAAACTGACTGTGCAGGCCTCTCCGGCAAAAGTTACCGTTACCTGGACTGATCCGACTGATTCAGATTTTCGGAAAGTAGAAATACTGCGCAATGACGGCAATGGCGGTGAAGTAAGCGGAACATCTTTGGCAACGGTTGCCGCAGGAGTGCAAAAGTATGATGATACAGAAGTGACCTCTGGCAAGACTTATAAATATATTTTAAAGAGCAGAGATACCAGCAATAACCAAGGACTTACTGCTGAATATAGCGTAACTGTAACCGCGGCTGCCTCTGCGACTTCAGGCGGCGGTGCGGGCACCACAACTACGGCGCCGACAACAACAACTACCACTGCGCCAGCCACCACAACTACTACAACCACAACAACCACAACCGCGCCGGCCGCAACCGCGGCCCCGGTGGCAGTAGTGATTCATGACCCGTCCAAACTGGACGCGCTTCTTACGGCCTTGAGCGCAACGCGCAGTACATCGGAAGAAGCCAAATACATGCCGCTTATCAAGTCTGACGCGATTGCCTTTAAGGTGGGGCTCACTGCGGAGCAAGAAGCCACGATTACGAATTTCGTAACTTATGGCGCTTCAGACAAGACGGTCAAGCTCGGAGCAGGGGAGCGCCGCGCGGTGATGCGTGATTACCTGGAAACCGTGGGACGCGGCAATGTGAACTGGGATGATGTGGAGCGCATGACTAAAGGCGAAAAGCCGGTTTCGCGCAATCTTGAAAAAGAACGGGCGCAAGTTGGCGTAGCGCTTAAAGTCTTCGTGAAGATTTATGGCCACAGCCCGGTATTCTCAGATGCCAAAGAAGATTTGGCTTGGAACACTTTGCTTTATCGCATTCGCTTTACCCGCGATCTAACTGTGGAAAAAGAAGGTATTGTAGAGTTCCGCGCGACTTATGGCCGTACCCCGAAGAGTACCATGGATTGGGCAACTGTCAGGGTGTTGGGATATGTGAAGTAAATTCCACCCTCACCTGGCCTTCGTCCTTCCTCTCCCTTAGGGAGAGGGTTGGGGTGAGGGTCAAGCACACAAACAAACAAGGCCGGCTCTTCCCGAGCCGGCCTTTGGTATGCTACAATAACAGGAGATGTATGCGAGTTATTATTATCGTCGGAATTATCACTTATTTGTCATTTACCGCGCCTGCGGCGTTTGCCGTAATTGGCCCAGAGCCCTCAGCCGGTACCCCTACGGATTATAACGCGCCTTCGCTTCCATCAAATGTGAAACTCGTGAGCGACGGAGTGAAGGTAAGCATAACATGGACTGATCCGCCGGAGGCGGATTTTTATCGGTTGGAGTTTTTGCGCAATGATGGAGGGGATACGGAGGTTACTGGCAATGTGCGCGGGCGCACGGCAAAAGGAGTAGAGCGATATGAAGATGCTGAGGTTGTCTCCGGGCAATCCTACAAATACCGTTTGCGGGTAAGTGATTTGTATTCCAACACCCGTTTATCTGACGAATATTCTGTTGCCGTGGTTGCCCCAGCTCCAGAGTCAACCGTAACTACCGCGCCTGCTCCCACAACTATTACTGCCCCAGCTGAAGTTGCCGCTCCTCCAGCTTCTCTTACGTTACCTACGCCATCCACTCCTTCCGCTGCCTCTACACCAGCTGAAGAGTTGCGAGGAGGGACATTTGCGTACGGTTATGCCCGCGTGCGCGCGCTTTCCACTGAGCAGGGACTGGCTAAAGCGTTGGCGGCGCATTTAGAAAGTGCGCTTCCGGGAGTATTTAATCGTTTGTTTCATCAAAGCACCGTAAAGTCCAAATCATGGTGGTATACTTATGTAAATGCTTATGTGTATGGAGGTTATACTTTTGATGAAATTGTGCGCGCAGTGAAACTTGGCGGCAAAGTTGTGCACCCTTCTATCCCGGCTTCATCCTGGCGCGGATCGGCAGATTATCAAACCTACATTGCAAAATAATTACTCTTTGAATGTCTGGCATCTACTGGCGCTAGCTACTGGCACATTACTACCAAACGAAAAGCCAATGCCTTGCTGGGGTGCAAATAAGGGCACCTAAAGCGATGGTGTTTATATCTTGCGCTGTCTGGTTCGGTTTTTTAGATATCGTTCAACAGCTTCTTTTGAAGTTAACCAATCCCTCCCTTCTTTATGTGCTTCCAGTTTTCCTTGTCTTGCCAATAAATTTAGATATTTGGCAGAAAAAGGAGTGCTTTTAGATATTTTAGTTAGCGAAACAAACTTTTCCTGTTTTGTGGTTGCGGGAGTTAGGGTCTTTAGATAAATATCTATGGTGCGCTCTACAGATTGAGCGATAAATTTTATCAGTGGGTCATATTTGCCGCTATCTGCTTTGTCCAGTACGTCATAATATTTTTTGCGATCATTTTTTAAAATAATAACTAGTGGGTAGCCATACTGCATTAGTAACAAGTTCATTGCAAGCCGCGCTGTCCTGCCATTGCCGTCAAAAAATGGATGGATGTGTACTAATTTGTGATGCAGTAAAGCAGATAACTCAATAATGTCCATTTTGCCTTTTTGTGCGTTGAGCCAGTTAATTAAGTCACGCATTTTGTGCGGCACTTGCAGAGCATCGGGAGGCGTATGTTTTGCCCCGCCAATAATTACATTCGCATTTCTATATTTTCCGGCCCACTCCCTATCGGTTTCTTGGATAATAATTTGGTGCAAATTTCGTATGGACATTTCAGAAATAGTGTGCTTTTTATCTTTATCTATCAGGTCGTACAGATATTCAAGAGCGGCGTGGTGATCTTTTGCCTCCAAATGATCTTTTAAGGGTTTCCCTTTTATTGTTATGCCCTCGTTGATTACCAAAAAAGTCTCTTTTAAAGTTAAAGAGTTTCCTTCAATCGCATTGGAGTTATAGGTCATTTCAATTTGAAATTTTTCCCGAAGTTTTTGTACAGCAGATTTAGGCAGGGGGCGGAGTTTGTTGAGTTTGGCCAGTTTTTCTTCTAAACGGGCTTTTACAATTGACGATAAATATGCCATAGAATGCCTAATATGGTTTAGTTGAGTATTTACAGTATACCATATTAGGGATGTAAAATATAAGCAATCGCCGCTCACTTTTATTTGCCGTCATCCTCCTTTTTCTCCCCCTTGTCCAGCGCAGCTGGGTTAGGGGAGTAGAGTTTGTTTTTTATTTTCCACTGACCAACATACTGTCCAACCCCGGTTGTGGATAACTTATTTTTTACTTTTGGCCGCTTTTGCGACCAGGTGAGTAAACTTTCAAAAGCAATGCGGTAGCGGCCGCGCACCACCACATATCTTAACTCGCCGGTCTTAATTGCCCGGCGTATTGTTTTTTGTTCAACCCCGAAGAATTTAGCCGCTTCGGAAACGCTTAGGCGAATCATCTGCATAGATATGATACGAATCTACAAATTATAGGCGAATCAACAAATATGCGAATCAACGAATTCGTATATTCGCAGATTCGTCAGATATTCGCTGATTCGTATCATGATAAGTCCACTATATCGTAGACTTAAACACTTGTCAAGCCCTGTTTTCCTTGCGTTTATTCCCATTTAAGGGTATATTTACTGTAAGTTTTTACATATAAGGTGTCTTCTCCCATGCAAAACTTTGAGGATCAATTGCTTGTACAGCAAGTTGCAGATAGTAAAGATCATGCGGCTTTTGCTGTTCTTTACAGTAGATATCAAAAGAAAATCCATGATTTTCTTTTATTCAAGCTTGCTCGTAAAGAAGATATTGAAGATATCTCATCGCAGATTTTTTTAAAATTGTGGGAATACCTTATTGATGGCAATAAGCGGCAAATCCACAATTTGCGCGCGTTTCTCTATAAATCTGCGCGTAATGCAGTAGCGAATTTTTACCGAGCGCAGGGACATATGCCAAAACCTGTGGAATTGGATGATCCTGATGAATATCTTGAAATTTCGGATGGGCGCGAAGATACCTTGATAAAATTGCTTAAATCGCAAAGTATTGATGAGCTCACCGCCTGCGTTCAACAGATCCCGGAGTCTTATAGAGAAATAATTGCTTTAAGATTTTTTGAAGAGCTGGAAATAAATGAAATAGCCGAGATTACCGGGAAAACAATAGGAAATACAAATGTACTTATCCACAGAGGAGTTCAATCATTGCGCAAAATAATGTTGCCAAAAATGGAACAATATGACAACCAAGGAATATAAAGCCATAACGCAGGCACTTAAAAAAGTCCCGCACAGCCCGCAGTGGCAGTCTACCTTGGACCCGGAAGTCGCGGAGCGGATGCGGGCGCGGGTAATGGCTTTTGTAATGGAACATGGGGGCCAGCCGTCAAAACAGTTGAGCTTTATTCAAAAACTCCGCATGAATTTGAATATCACGGCCCGTTTGGTGCCGCAAGGTTTTGCCTATGGTTTGGCGCTTTTCGCGCTTTTGTTCGGTTCCGGAGCTTTTGCGGCATATGCCCAGCGCGCGCTTCCGGGGCAAACCCTGTACGGGGCAAAAATCGCTTTAGAGCAGACCCACGCGCGTTTTGTGTCTAATCCTGCTGATCGGGCGCGGGTGCAAATGGAATTTGCCGGCCGGCGTTTGGAAGAGGCCAAAGCTGTGGAATCTCAAGAGCAGGTTACTGAGGCAATTAAGCGATTTTCAAAAGATGTTAAGCAAGCCAAGGAAACCTTAAAGCAGGCCTCGGATCCGGTTCAAATTAAGGCCGCCCAGCAAGAAATTACGGAAAAAGCCCAGGAATATGAGGTGAAATTGGCGGAAACCAGAATGAAACCAGTGCGCGAGGTAGGTGTTGCCGCGATTCCTGTTGTAGATAAAGAAATGCAAGAGGCGGAGGATGCGTTGAAAGAAGTGGCAGAACCACAGAAAATTGACACAGATAACACAGAAGAAGATGAGCTGTTGAAAGATGGGGAAGTTGGGTTGTAGTGATACCCTCCCCTTAGGGTAAGGGGAGGTAGGAGGGGTTACGAACCGTGCACGAGACTCATAACTCACCCTACCCTCTCTTACCTTAAGAGAGGGAAAATGCTGTCCACAGTTGCGCCAGTTCTTTGATAAGGTATACTAGTTAAATTTCCATGCTGTCTGTGAGACATGATATTTCGCATTCCACCCTCACCAGGCCTACGGCCTCCCCCTCCCTGAGGGAGAGGGTTGGGGTGAGGGACTGTGCATAAATTTGAGTGCGTCCCGCGTCCGCGGGATTCACTCAATGTTGTGCGTATAAATGGAGGATATTTAAAGGTCGTTTTGCGCTTTGCGCGAAAAATGTTCTCAAGCATAAAGTCAATAATCAATAAATTAGTAAAAGAATAATCAAATTATGAATAACGCATTCGTATTTGGGAAGAAAGCGTTTACTTGGACAGTAGTGGTCGCAACAATCGCGTGGGCAATGTCCGCGGCGTTTATTGCTATACCTCTTACTGCCAAGGCAGCGACTTTGACTGCGGGCGACCTTATCGTCGGTACTGCATTGTCATCTTCCGGCCCAGGCCGCCCGGTTTACTACTATGGCGCTGACGGCAAGAAGTATCTTTTCCCTTCTTCAAAAACCTATAATTCCTGGTATGGTACCAGCTTTACGGCTGTAAAAAACCTTACCCAGGCCGAAGTTGACGCGGTCCCGGCCGGCGATAAAAATACAACCGCCAAACCGGGAGCCTGCGTGCAATTCGTAAACGACAGCGTACTCTATGTAGTTGACGGATCATCCCGCCGCGCAACGGACGCCACTACCTGCCCTTCGGCAGATGTGCTTTCCATTCCGGAAGGATTCCGCGCAAACTACTCCGCGGGAGCGGCTTGGAGCGGTGAGCGCACAGCCCTTGGAACCTCTGCCAACCTTGGCACAGTTCTTGGCTCTGGCACAGTGGCAACCACCCCGGCAACAACCGGTGCGCTTACAGTAGCGCTTGCTTCAGACAATCCAGCTGGCGCGGTAGTTCCGCAAGGAGCTTCTTCCGCAGTGCTTCTTAAGGTTAATATCACTGCAGGCGCAACAGCGCAGACTGTTACTGGTCTTACTGTAAAAGCAGTTGGCGTTGGCGCCGCAGCTGATCTGAGCAATGTCTATGTCTATGAGGGAGCTTCTCGGCTTACCTCCGGACGCACGCTTGCCAGTCAGACTCGCTCAACCGAGTTTGGCAACCTGAATTTGAGTGTTGGCGCAAATTCAAGCCGCATGCTCTCAATTGTGGCTGATATCTCTGCAACCGCAATTGCCGGAGACACTCATGCAATGCAGGTAACCACACTGGCAACCACAGCTACAGTTTCTGGTCTTCCTTTGTCTGGAAATACGATTTCAATTGGTTCGCAAGATGTTTCCGCAGTGCAGACTGCAAACGGTACTGCTCCAGCAAACCCGACTATTGGCCAGCAAGCCGCTCCTATCTCTGAATTCCGGCTTACTGCTGGTGTTAATGATGCAGAACTTCGCCGCATAACAGTTACCATTGGTGGAACTGTTACAGTGGCCGATCTTTCTGCCTTCACCTTGTGGCAGGGCGGAGTTAAGATTGCTGATGGCACTCTTTCCTCAGACCGTGTCACCTTTGATCTGGCCTCCGCGCCATTTACGATGCCGCAAGGAGTCCAGCGCGTCTTTACGATCAAGGCCAACGTGGGCGGACGCTCAGGTCGCACAATTATCACCTACGTTGACTCTGTCTACCCAACAGATCTTCTGGCGACTGATAAGCTCTACGGCTATGGCGCAACTGTGAACTTCGGCGCAGACACCACTTGTGATGCAACCGAATTCTGTTCATCAACAACTGGCGTAACTGTAACAACTCAGGGCGGCAAAGTAACTGTGGCCTTTAATGGTCCAGCCGCTTCAGATGTGTCAATCGGCGCCCAAGACGCTCCGCTGTTCAAGCTCTCGCTTAGCGCGGCAGATCAGGCAGTTGAAGTTCGTCGGCTGGCAATCAGTTTGGATGGTACAGCGGCACTTGATGAGATGTCTGATGACGACTCTGGCACACAGGTTAACTTCTTTACTGACATTAAGGTTAAGGACGCAGATACAGGTTCAGTGCTGATGGGCCCAGCGGAAATCACCGCAACTGGTGACGTAGTTGCAGCTCAGGCCTTTACCTTTACTGACTCCTGGAATCTTGATGCCGGAAAGACCCGCAACCTGCTCATTACCGCAGATGTTCGCAACACCACTGATGCTGACTTGGTGGATAATGGCTATCAAGTAACCTTGACGGCCTTTACCGCAACCTCCATTCGTGAAACCTCAACTGGCCAGTATTTGGCGGTCACGGATATCGTTGGGGGCGGAACAGCAATTGCCGGCAATACCATGACCGTACGCGCCAGCGCCTTAACAGTGAATATGGCCGCAGTTCCTGCGTCTGGTTCAACTGTAAAAGGTTCGCAGGGCGTGCAAATGGTGGGCTTTGCTTTTGTGGCAGGCATTTCATCTGATGTGAAAGTTACACAGATTGTGCTTGCTGGTGAAGGTAATGACACTGATCTTGCCTTTGGTGGTGATGGAACAGCAAATGTTGATGATCTTATCCTATCCGCAACGCTTTGGGATGGAACAACCCAGATTGGCGCGGCCAAGTCCCCAAGCTCAACAGGTACGCTTACCTTTGACAGCTTGCAATGGAATATTGGCGCAGGCCAGACCAAGCTTTTAGTGGCCAAGGTTAATCTTTCCACTACTTTGCTTGCCGGCGCGGTTGACTATGTCACTTTGGGTGTAAATGATGTGACTGGGCAGGATAAGGATTCCAACACCATTACTGAAACCAACAATGCCGCAAACGCCAATGGCGTGTCAAACTACTTGACTATCAATAGCGCAGGCACACTGTCGGTTGCCCTTGATGGCGACACCCCAGTATCAGCGCTTGTTGTATCTGGTACGCAGAATCAGACTATGGCTAAGGTGAAATTCACTGCGGCTCGCGAGAGCTACTTAGTCAAGCGGCTTCGTGTAGTGAACACCTCTGGCGGCGCATCGGATGACTTGGCAACTGCTGACGGCATGTTTACTGCTGTCAAGCTAACTTACAAGGCACAGGATGGCACAACTAAGACCAAGACAGGCGTCTTGTCTTCTGGCGTGGCCAATATCTCTGACCTTGATATGTATGTTGGAGTGGATAAGACCGAAGTGCTGACCATCTCTGGCGATATCTCGGATATGAACCAGGCCACGGGTCGCACCTCAGTGCTTACTCCGCGCCTTGGTCTTGACTTTGGTCTAGCAGGTGACACCAACTTTGAAGCAGTTGGCGTTGGTTCTAACAGCTCGCTGACCTTGGGTACAGATGTTACCGCAGGTACGAGCTTTACCAATGACCTTGGCTCACAAGATGCTGATGTGGTAGGAAATACCATGTCTGTAGTGAAGTCCAAGCCAACCGTAACGCTCGCGGCTTCCTCGCCATCTGGCGCGGCAGTTCCGGGTCTAAACGAAGTGCTGCGCTTTACTGTGGCGGCTGATGCCGCAGGCGATGTTGAGCTTGCGCGTATCACCTTTAAGGTGAACTCCACTGACAACAATGGTTCAACTGCGACTGACTGGAACCAGCCCGGCGAGAATAGCGCGGACACGGCTTGCACGATTCTAACTCCGGGTACGGCTTGCGACACAGATACCGCAGGTGTGCTTGATGTGACCAACTTCCACGTCTATGAGTCAAGCGACCTCAATACTGAAAAGCTCGGTTCATGGGTGCTCTATGACTCAACCGGTACGGATGTAACCGCCTCTGAAGCAGTTGGTTTTGCTAGGTTGGACTTTACCACCAACCAAACCATTGCTGCCGGCTCTTCCAAGACCTATGTCTTGAAAGTTGACACCACTGGCGCGTCATCGGCAAACGATGATACCTTCCGTATGGATGTGGTTGGCGACACAGCACAGTTTGCTGGCGCTGCTGACTCAGCCACTAACGGCAATTTGGACACCACTCCTGAAACCGTGACCACCCTTTTGGGCTCTCGCTTTGCTTGGGGTGAAACGTCATCCAACTCCGTTGCGGCAACACGCAATGCTACCTCAACAGCTTCCACGTTCCTTACCGGCTACCTTGTCAAGAACCTGGATGTTACTGGCGGAACGCTCGTGTACTAATCTGAACTTGGTTTAGCGGTAGCGTATAACCGCGACAAAACCTCCCGATGGCCATCGGGGGGTTTTTGTTTTGTGATATAATCCGCGTAGCGGATTTCCCCGCGGCTTGCCGCGGGATCCCTGGAGGAAGGTCTGG
>Ga0155882_109_pt1 | contig 82627 bp, 67 predicted proteins | sample RifCSPlowO2_01_FD_107536 | JGI IMG/M metagenome (GOLD analysis project Ga0155882, IMG submission 107536) | Candidatus Uhrbacteria bacterium RIFCSPLOWO2_01_FULL_47_24
GTATAATGCGCTGGCGGCAATTGCAGTGGCACGCGCACTGGGCGTGGATCTTCAGATCTGCAAAACCGCGCTTGAAAAAGTGGAAGGAGTTCCAGGCCGGCTGGAGCGGATTGATGAAGGGCAAAATTTTACCGTGATCGTGGACTACGCGCCAGAGCCGGCATCCCTGCAGGCGCTATATCGAGTGGTGAAAATGTTACCGCACAATCGCGTGATCCATGTACTTGGCTCAACCGGCGGGGGGCGGGATCGTAGCCGCCGCGGCGTGCTTGGGAAAATTGCAGCCAAGCACGCGGACACTGTGATCGTAACCAATGAGGATCCCTATGATGATGATCCAATGGAGATTATTGAGGAGGTCGCGCGCGGAGCGCGCGAATGTAAAATGAAAAATGTAAAATGTAAAATGATTGAATTGCTGCGAATTCTAGATCGCAAAGAAGCTATTGCAAAGGCATTGTCATTAGCACAACAAAATGATTTAGTACTTATTACCGGCAAAGGGGCAGAGCAGGCCATGTGTGTGGCCGGCGGCAAAAAGATTCCATGGGATGATCGGGAAGTTGTAAAAACATTATTGAGTAGCCGTCACTGAGAGATGTCAATTCTGACAGCTCTCAGTGACGCACAGATTATGAAACATCTGATGCTAGACGCGGATGAAAAAGTGCGGTTGATTACACGCAGATATTTTTTAACATTAATTTCACATTTGCTTGCGGCTTTTTTTGTTATTGTCATGCCGTTTTTTTTGCTTTTCCCGCTTTTTTCTTACGGCTGGATCGGCATTAGCTTTTTTATTTACTGTGTAGCAGTAGGTGTTCTTCTATTTGCACGTACGCTGGTAATGTGGAATTTTAATACACTGGTGATTACAACCAAGCGGGTTATTAAAACAAAACAAAAAGGATTTTTTGACCGCACGGTTTCGGAAATGCTTATTTCGCGCATCAACGATGTCTCGCACAGAGTTCACGGACTTTGGGGAACAATTTTGCATTATGGCACACTTCACATTGTTGCGGGCAATGGGCAAACCGTTTTAGATTTTCAATGTGTTAGAAATCCGGAAAAGGCCCAGCGGATTTTAAATGAATTGCTCCAGCAAATTCCGCATGAGGTAGGCGCTAAAGGATGATATGTCAAGAAATTTTACTTGGAAGAAATTTTATGCGTCAAAATTATTTTTTATTGCCGGTATTGGCCTGCTTTTATTATTTTCCGTAAATCTTTCGCGCGCGCAGTTTCGCGATCGGGAAATTCGCAGTGAGATTAAAAAGTTACAAACAGAAGCGGATGCTCTTCAAAAAGAAAAAGAGGCGCATGAGGCATTACTCTCATTTTTGCAGACCCCGGAATTTCTTGAAAAAGAAGCGCGGCGTACGCTTGGGTATGCAAAACCCGGGGAGCAAGTAGTGGTGATAGAAAAAAATGTAAAATGTAAAATGAAGAATGAAAAATGTGATGCTGGAGATGACATTGAAAAATCCATGTCAAATCCGCGAAAGTGGTGGATTTACTTTTTCGGAAATATTTGATAGAGATAACTATGTTCGCCTACAGGGAGCGGGTATAGTACAATGGTAGTATATATGCTTCCCAAGCATGGGATACGGGTCCGATTCCCGTTACCCGCTCCATGCGGAGAAAACAGCTTCAAAAGAGCTGTTTTCTCCGTTGTTTGAGGGCGAATTGCTCGGTTCTAACCGGGCATTTCGTAGGGATTCCGTTTCCATGCCGTTTTTAATCGTGAGGAGTGGCTCCTGCAAATGAATCGTGAGTTTTCCATCAAAAAGTGCAAAGTTCTGACCCAAGGCCTGAAGTATGTGGCTTTTCTGCTCGTAGTCTCCTTTTTCAAACCAATGCCGTGCATAGGTAGCAAATTCAAAAGTTTTCTCCGTAAGCTCCAGCCACTCGTCTACACGCTCCCCCACGGCCCTCATTGCTGCCTCTATTTGCGTTCTCTCTTTCACAAGGGCATTCTTCCGCGTTTTGTATTCATCCTCGCTTAAAAGCTCTTTCTGCGCGTTTTCGGGGGAGATATAGAGATTGACTAGATTATCAACTCGCGCAAGGCATGATTTGTAATTATGTTCGTGATTTTTGAGAACGGTATTGCGATTCTGCTCCTCGATCTGGTTATTGCTTCTCAATACATCCAAAGCCCAATGGAGAAATTCGCGCGGAATGGTTATCGAATCGAGATAGGCAGTGATCTGGCTTTTTAAGTCTTCGTGGTTGATTGCTTTCTGATGGCAAGGCTTATCCTTCTTGCGGCGCGAGCAGTGATGGTAGATATAGTGGCCGATCTGACCCGTTGATTTGATTGGCTTGTGTTTTTCCTCGGAAGTAATCATTCCTCCGCATTCACCGCAGGAGATAATGCCATTGAAGGGGAGTCGTTTTTCCTTTGATCGGGGTTTACCTTTCTTGCACAAGATTGCCTGCGCGCGGTCAAATTCTGCGACTGTGATCATTGCTTCATGCTTTCCTCGATGAACCTCTCCCTTGAAGGAATACTCACCATAGTAAAATGGCTTGGTAAAAATTCCATATATAGTGCTCAAGCTTAGCTTTGTGCCTTTCTTGGTACGCAGGCCCCATTCATCACTCACTATTTTTTGTATTCTTGGTACGGTATATGCTCCGGTAAGAAGCAAATCCCACATTTTACGAACAAGCGGAAATCGTTCCTCATCTTTGAAAATCTGCTTGCTTCCTTTGTCACCATACTTGTCGTTTAGGTATCCCAGGCCTACTGGACCCGGCCGCCAGCCCTTCTCGGCCTTTGAGTGCAGGCCGCGCCGTACGTCTTTGCTTAAGTCGAGAATGAATTGATTTGCAATGCCAAGCTCTACGGCCATGAGGAGAACATTATCGGTCGGGAGATATTCTTTACCGGGGACTATAATGGACTTTAGGGTTCCTTGTTGGAGTAGCCACTGAATCTGCCCGCCATCAAGGGGATTGCGCGCTAAACGGTTGAGCTTCCAGCAAATGATCCCGTCTGCCTCTCCATTCTGGATCATCTGCATCATATCATTAAACATTGGTCTGCCGGGCTTTTTTGCCGATTTAGATTCGCAGAACACTTTGATGACATTCAAATTTTTAGACTGCTTTATGCGGTCAAATTCCCGCTCTTGATCAGGGATGGACTGCACCTGCATATCTTCCGAATCGGTTGATTTGCGAGCGTATGCAAGATAGCGTAATTGGTTCATATAGGAATAATTATAACTCAAAGGGACGGTCTGGTTGACCCAACCCGCTTGCTCCAAAGAGTAGTGGTGCTGGCAGACCGCCCCTTTAAGGGCAGCACCTAACAAAAAACTCTCTGGATTTGCGATCGGTGGGTCAACATTTATAGTATATCATAATCGTTAAATGTAGCAAGTCATAGAGAACCCTCAATCATTCCCTTATATCTACGCTTTTTATACTCAAGTTTCAGACATTTTCGGCATCCGACAATTTCCGACATCGGATGTTTGAAAATCACGCCCACCCTTCCTTTGCAGGTGGGACACTTAAACCATAGCCGAATTCCGTTATAACAAGTCCTCGAGGTAGTCAATTCAACCTTGATGCCCTGTAGTTCTAAATCCGAAGCAATTACCGCTTCTTTAAGCTGTGTCCGATATTTCCTTACGAAGTCAGATATCTTGATTTTCGGACATCCTTCAACCAGAAAAGTTCCTAAATCATTTGGACTCAATGATTTCATAATTCTTTGGCTCCGCTTCATTGGAGGCATTGATTTGTTGATTCTTAGCTATAAACGCATTCTCCGCGTTCACCTTTATGTTTATCGGGGGTTGCTTGAGTTGTTTCAGTAGGATCATGTTTGTATGTAGCTGCCGATTGGCAAATTCTAATCCGCGATTAAGCTCCTTTAAGACATTAACCTTTAGTTGATCAAAGGAAAATCCGCCATCCTCCTTTTCTATTAATCGATTCATGTGAGCATCATATTTCATTGCCCGCCAGTAACTTGCCACTATCCTGTCTGCTAGCATGAGTTCCAGTGAGGTTTTGCAGGAGTATTCTAAAACAATGTCATGTCGCATTTTTCTTAACGCCTCGGAGTATTTGGCATAGCTCAAATTTTTTACCCACATCCCATTTTTAAGGCCGTGGTGGAAAGAAAGTTTATACAAGAGTTCACTCTTCCGTTCTTTCTGCTTTGGTTTGAGTTCTTTTGATGTATCAGCTAAATCTACATATTCTTTTATAAGACCATTAAACTCCTGCTCTGGAAGAACATCCTTCATCAAAATGTTTCGTATCCTATCAATGGTCTCTGGTTGCATTTCTTCCTTGGCCAACACCTGACTATTATTAGGCATTGCACTGTCTGGTTGAGTATTTTTGTCCTTAGTACGGTGTTGCTTTTGTGGTATAGTAGACATAAATTTTGGAATTGATTATTTTTAATCAATATATTTGGCATTCGGATCAAGATGTTCATTCACCATTTTTAATAACCCATCTCCACTGCGTTCCCCAAGAGGCCCTCTACCTGCCGAAGGTGCCCTTTCTTTTGTACGGGCATCTTGGGCACTTTGGGCATCTTCGTAGCTCGGTAACGCCCATTTCCAGCCGCCAGAAAAATCCGCCTTTTTCGGTTTGATTCCCATCTTTTCTCTTGCTCGTCGAAGAGGTTTATCGTTGATGCCTGCTTGCTTTGCTTCTTTTTTTACCTCGGTAGCTTCCATTTCGCCATTAGCCAACAACTCTCGTAGAAAATCAATAGCTTCATCGGTGGCAGTGTGTTCCTCGTTTTGTTCGGGGATGGCAAGTGCCTCATCTGCGGTTATTGAAACTGGCTCTGATTCCCACACGATTACGGGTGCTCCATTTTCTGCGGTAATGATCGAATAAGCCAAGCCCCCTATATCTTTTGCAAGATTATTTTTTACTGGCATAAACAATCTCCTCGCTGGATTTTCTTGGTCTTTCGTGACTATATATGCTGCCCGTACTGCGGCAACGAACGCGAGGGTTCCCATTGTTCGATACATCGCATTTCCACCACTATTCTTATTAAGATGGGAAACCATTACGACCGCAACATTGTGTCTGGCAGCCAAATCTGCCAGTGGAGCGAGTAGTGCCCGAATATCGGCGTTCTTGTGAGAATCCGTGCCGTCCAAGTAGGCAGAAACGGGATCAATCGCCACCAGTTTGCAGGCAGGGAGAGATTGTAGCAATTCTTCTATAGCCTGAAGGTCTTTACGGAAAGAAAACATCGTCCTTGTTGTTTCGCCTTCCGCATTTACTTCCTGAATTGACTCAAGAACGTGTATCTTGTCGCAATTAGCTTGCGCGGCATCGAGACGAGGGCGAATCGTATCTGCGGCATCGTCTTCGGCAGAAAGAAGTAATACATCTCCTACTGGCGCCTCGGCCTTATCAATAGGCCAAAGGAACCCTTTTGAGATGTACGCTGCTAATGTGGTAGTGAGTAGACTCTTGCCCAGTCCGGGATCTCCAGAAAGCAAGGTGAGCTTCCCAAGCGCTATGCGTTCGGGCCAAAGCCATTGTATTTCCTCGGGTTGTATATCAGACAATCGTCTAATTAACGCTGTCCGTTTTCCGACCCTCTCCCTTTTTTGAATTTTTAGCCTGAGAGCGGATTGAAATATAGCTCGGACTTCCCCGGCAGGAAGAGGCGGCCTGTATCCTTCATTGGTCAGTTGGATGAAATGCCACGCCTGTTTTTCCGGAAACCTTTGAACCACAGAGCAAGCCAAAGCATGTAGCTTGTCGTTTCTCGAACCTTCGGAAATCCCTGCGTAATCGGCTGGATTCAACGGCGAGGCGTATTCTTGCCCTTTTGGTAGCAAGTCAATGGGAAATTCGGCCAAATCACTATCTGCCACAAGTTCATAAGCACCACCTTTCCGTAATCCGGTCTTGTTAATGTAATCCGTAACACTGGGCGGGGCTACCACGAAACCACCATCTCCTCGAATGTCAGTAAGCTCCCGTGTTCGAGTTTTATTCCCTATCTCTGCGTGTTGGTAGTAGAAATGCCATCCGCCATTCCCGGTTTTTACAGTATAGGTGGAGGGTAACCCTTCGATTTTTCCGCCTACCTCTACGTCCACAACGGTAATGCCGGATATTTTACCCGTAACGATGCCTATATTCGCATCTGGCCATATTTTCCACCACTCCCGTGCTTCTTCTTCCGTAGCTTTGCGGGTCTGAAATGGTTTCCATTCAGTAAGTAGCGGTTTTTTATCCTTTCCGACAGGAAATACAGACCAACCTTTTTGCAGGTATTCGAGTGCGTATTTTAGGAGATTTTGACTCATATTCATTTTCATTGTTATGTTTTATTAGGTTTATAAGTGTCGCCAGTTTCTCGGCGGCGTTCTTGTAATTGCTGGTATTTGGCTTGGGTCATTGGCCTATAAATTAATTCCATAAGTCGGATGAGTTTTGCACCCTGCTCATACGCCTCCATTCGGCTGATTTCTTTGCCGTAGTGGTTTTTGTAAAGCGTTTGATATTTTAGTATTTGCTCATCCGACAACATAGTGGTTAGATGTTGTAAATTCTTGTCTTAATTTCTTTCAGGAAATTAAAAAAACTCAAGGGCTCCACCTTGAGCTGATGAGTAAAATAGGATTGAATCAAGTCGTCAAGATTTTCATCCCGCTTGATTAAGAAGATGGCTTTTGACGGATTTTGTCTATCAACCGTCTCTATTTGATAGCCGCAACAGCAAAGCGCGGCGCAGAGGGAGATATCCGAACTCCTGAAATAATCGCTTTCTTGTAGTATTTTCGACATAGAAATTTTTAGTAATAATTAGTACTCAATTCGCTCCGGCGGAAACAAAAAAGCCAAAGCTTACCCTGCTTTGACTTTACACCTTCGTAGGAATGCTTGAGTAGGATTTATCTGGGGTCTATTTGGGGGTCGTTTGGGGTCTATTTGTGGGTTTAGGAGAAAGGTCAACTACTTCAAAGGTATGCAAATCGAGGATAATGTTGCCACCGTTCATAATTAATGTTTGCGGGGTCAAACTGGTCTTCCTTCTGATATTCTTGACAACCGCATTGATTTTACTTGTAATAGTCACCTCTCTTGAGTCTTTTTTACGCGCTTTACCGCCACCAAGAGCATCTAAAATCTGCGCAGGATCCGGCTTTTGGAGCTCTTCATCCGTAAATGCCCCGCCCGCTAATTTTGCAGCATTGGTACGTTCGACTCTATCACCTTGCATCTTCCACGCAGTAGTAAAGAGAGCATGTTCGGGCGATGATATTGTTAATCGAAAATCCGTCACACCATTTTTCCCTATTCCCGAGGCAGTATTATATTGAAAAATAGGTTTCTTCACAATATGGTGGTGTTCCGACTGCACATCTGTATTTTCTAATGTGTCTGATTGTGACGGAGGTTCCACATGATAGAATTCTGGAAGTCTTTGATTTTTATGCTCGGTTAGGTTATTAACATCTATATCCTGACAAACATTAGCATAGGAATTTATATCGCAAGCGTTTCTGTATTTTTTATAGAGTTCATTAAATTTGGGTTGCCGAAACTCTAAAGTATAAATGAAGTCTTTGCCATAGGTATCTTGGCGCACTTCTTGGTCAGTTATTTTTATTGCTCCCCATTCTTCTGCCTTTAATAGTACATTTTCTTGATTCTGTGGGGGTAGAGTGTCGTCACCAATAATAGGCCTCACGGTAATTATGAAGGTAGTATTTCCTCCTTTTCTTGAGGAGATTCTAAGGTATTCAAGTTGTTGTAAAACCCACCAAACATCACGGTTAAATTTTTCTTCGGGAGTCATAGTAATAGTTTGTAATAGTAATGTTTCTCCTAAAATTACCAGATTTTGGCCAAAAACGCAAGCGTTGCATGGGCCATAATTCGGTGGTATACTCCAAATACAATTAAATGCCTAAACCCGTAGGTTAGCTACTGGCATGGCGCGAAAGACCCAATGACGATACTGAACCCCGTGTTCAGCAACTCGTCATTGGGCTATATCCCGAAAGGGGTATAGGGTCGCAAGACCTAGCTGGCGCGGGGTTTTTTGTATGGCAGAAGATAACATTGATGATATGCGTTTGTGGCTTGTAATTATACTCATTGTTGCAGCAGTATTTTCGTGGAGACAACATCGCGAGATCAAACAACTAAAGAACGAGGTGACAACTTATCAGTCACTCTACGAAAATGCGAGCAGTAGGGCAGATGATTATGCCGATGCACTACAGGAGGCAAACAACAATATCGAGGAAGCACAAGACTATTCAGGTGGATCGTATGACGAGATGGAGGAGGCATTGGAAAATTTAAGTACGGTTTCCGAACCATAATATGAAACAAGACAATCAAATTCAAGAGGGTACAAAACAGCGTGGTTATATTCTGTTTCTACTTGGGGTGATTGTAGGAATGATCATATCCGCAATCTTATTTTTTTCACTTCAGCAATCATCTGCACACCCCGGGCGTACTGCTTCCGATGGATGTCACTATTGCCGGACCAACTGTGATTCATGGGGAGTGGCATGGAATGCACGGCATTGTCATGGAGGGACAAGCGCGCCTATTGACTTCAACAAAATGCGCACAAACCTCGGATTGCCTCCGCCGCTACCCCCACCAGAACCTGAACCACCGATAGAGCTACTAACTTCCAAAGCGCAAATCACAGTAACCGTACTTGAGGTTATTGATGGTGATACGATCCGCGTGTCTCTCTCGGACGGTACTGTAGAAAAAGTGCGACTCGTTGGCATTGATACGCCTGAAACAAAAGATCCACGAAAGATAGTTGAATGCTTCGGCCAAGAGGCGAGTGAACACCTAACCAATCTGCTTGATGGCAGAGTTGTTACCTTGCGGCGAGATCAAGTGGGCGACAATCGTGATAAATACGCCCGCTTGCTGCGTTATGTTGCTTTGGGCAATGAGGATATCAATCTCAAAATGGTAAAGGATGGTTATGCGTATGCCTACACTACTTACCCCTTTGATAAGAAAGCGTCATACGTTGCCGCACAGGCAAATGCAAAGGCCGCACTGCGCGGACTATGGGCTCCTGATTCATGCAATGGCGAGCGTCAGAAGCCCCAAGAACCCGAAATTGCACCACAGTTACCCATATCGCTACCTGTACAGTCCAATGAGCGTAAGGGGCGTGTCTTGGGCTGGTTCAAACATCTGCTAATAAGAATCTTCACAAAGAACTAATATGCACAAACTTATTATCACGTTCGCGACACTTATACTCCTTGGGGCAGGATGTAGCAGTCAATCTGCAAGTACATCCACTACTACACGGCCAGTTTCGACCTCGTGTGTAATAAAAGGCAACATCTCCCAGTCAACAGGTGAGAAGATTTATCATCTCCCGGGCTGTGCGTCCTATAGCAAGACGGTCATCGATGAGGGCTCGGGAGAGCAGTGGTTTTGCTCAGAAGCAGATGCGCGTGCCGCTGGATGGAGAAAGGCGAAAAATTGCTATTAAAATGAATATGAAAAAAGTATTTCTGATTTTATCAGGTTCTTTACTACTTGTATTAGTACTACTAATAATCATTAGATTACTTGGTTACAATTTTAATAAAGAATTTGTAAAAGATTTTATAGACTACAACAGAAAGCAATGCATTATTGACGAATATCCGACCTATTCTAATCATTCTGGTATAGCGGGGTGTATATTTTGGATGCGAGAGGGCTACCTCCAAAAGACGCAATCATGGAGAGATCAATTTAAAGAAGATGATGTTTATTGTAGCCAGAAATACCATAACAAAAACTCATCATCCCTTAGTAATTTACAGAATGCGCTAGCGGAATACGGCGATCCAAAATGTGAGTATGAAGCATTTAGGGCACAAAAAAGAAATGAAAATTGGGATTATTTAGTTTCAAAAGAACAGGACGAATTTTACGAATACTGTGTTAATAAAATCTGCCCGAGACCATCTATATTTCAATAAGCATAACAATATGACAAAAAGCGGGCGCAACCTATTAAAAAACCAGTCGTTCCAAGTGTTAGGGAAGGAGTTGAGCGTGAAGCATTACCCAGTGTTGTACCGGTGGTCAAAGAACAACCCCGAGACATTGAACGAGCGGCTGAAAGAGTTAGCCGAGAAATTGTACGAGGGAAACATAGGGAGCGCGGCCCAAGCGTTGGAGAGCGATCTAGAACATAGTCAATAATAAAGATGTGGCGCTACTGGTAAATTTCTGATATAGTATAAATTAACAATGACAATGAAAATACTATGAACAAAATAAGGCATTTATTAATATTGTCATTGCTTTTGGTATTGATTAGTTTCGTTTTTGTACAACCTACACAGGCAGCAAATTATTCCTATTCCGCGACAGATTTTCAATCAACTCTATGTCCCTTCGGTGGCGGATTTGGCCCACTTAATTTAACTGAAGCTGGGGACATAGTTACAATTGTGGGAACGAGTTTTGGAACTCGTGATGTTAGTGACTCGACACCTGAAGTGACTTATATTTCAATCGCTAATACTGATCATGTAGTTTACAGAGGCCAAAGAGTTGATGCGGGTGGTGAAGTCGGATATTTCGGACTCCAATCATGGACGGACAATGCCATCACGCTCGAGATAACGAAGGATCAAGGTGGATTACTGAACCCATACATAATTTTAAGAACTTATGATTCTTCAAGCGATAATCAGGGCCATTGTGTAAGAGGTACTTTAGCAACCTATATTCCGCCGCCTCCTACTTGTACCACATTTACATATTCCGACTGGGGTACTTGCACGGACAGCCAACAGACAAGGACAGCAACATCCTCAAGTCCAGCAGGTTGTACAGGCGGTAGCCCTGTCTTGACACAGTCATGTACTGTTGCTCCTCCTACTTGTACAGAGAGCGATTGGTCATGCCCTGCGTGGGGATCATGTAGTGAAGATGGTCAACAAACACGTACATCCTGTACTAAGGTCTCTAACTGCGAAGGCGGCGTTCCAATGCCTCAAACCTCCCAAAACTGTACTCCAACCTGCGCTTCGTGGACCTATTCTAACTGGGGTGAATGTTCTGCCGCTGGTCAACGGACAAGGACAATTCTATCTTCATCGCCAACTAGCTGTACCGGTGGAAATCCGGAGCTTACAATGATATGTACTCCTCCTACTGCATGTACGGCTGATACATGGACATGTGGTGAATGGGCAACCTGTTCTGCTGATGGATCTCAAATAAGGACATGCACCCTAACTTCTGATTGTGCAGGGGTGGATACACCGTCTCCAGCGATTACCCAAACATGTACTTACAATGGTCCGACAATAGCATCAATTTCTCCAACTACAATTTATCAAGGAACCAGTGTAATTTTGAATGGAACGAAATTCATAGGTTTGGCCAATCAGTATCAATCATTTTGCTATAATTGTAAGGTTTTAATAAATGATAAGGAGGTAACAGATATTTCCTATTGGGTCTGGTATGAAAATAAGGTGTCTTTTACGATGCCAAGCACTGCGCAGAGCGGGTATATCCAAGTACAAGACTCAAAGGGGAACAAGAGTAATAAATTTAATTTTACCGTCTCCCAAGATCCAGCGACTATTCCTCCGATTATCATGTCTTTCTCGCCCAAAGTGATTACGCCCGGAGATACCATCACGATCACAGGTTCTAACTTTGGCCCAAGTCAGGGAAGCAGTCAATTAATTGTTGGTGGAAGAACTGGTTATGGAAAAATCCTATCTTGGGCGGATACAGAGATCAAGTATCAAACATCCGATTATGGAGATAATAAGAGTCAAAAAATCGGGGTTAAGAAATGTAGGGGTTACTATGAGTGCCTTCCAGTTGTTTATGGGGAATATTTTTACATTCAACCCCAGATTACTTCGCTTGACACAAACATAGGGCGAGAGGGCATGGAAGTTACAATATACGGCAAGTATCTGTCAAACAGTAATGTTGCATCCGATGCCTCCACGCAATATTTTATTCATGTTTACTTCAATGGTGTGAGCGCACTTTATCCTCAAAACGGACTATGGACATCGGATCAGATAGAGGTAGTGGTGCCACGTGGCGCGACGAGTGGTAAAGTTACTTTAGAAATCACAGCTAATAATACAAACGAAACAGTAAAAGCTACTGGGCCAACTTTCAACATATTAGAAAAAATTAGCAACGATGAATATTCTGATTTGCAGGAATACTTTAAGCAAATAAATCTCCCTCAAGCATGGGGCGTAGCAAGTAATCGTCGCACCATTACAGTGGCGGTCATAGATGACGGTGTCTATAATAATCATCCGGATCTTAAAAATAAAATGTGGTATAACACCGATGAGGTAATTGGGAATGGTATAGATGATGACAGAAATGGCTATGTCGACGATTACTACGGATGGGATTTCGTCAATAATTCTAACGACGTTACTCCTTTAGGAAGCCACGGTACGCAAGTGGCGGGAATTATTGGCGCCGAAAAAGATAATGCTATTGGCATAGCTGGAGTAAATTGGAATGTCAAAATAATGCCGCTGATAGTATGCGGGAACAACGGAGGCTGTATAGATACTAGCAGAGCAATACGATATGCAGTTGATAACGGAGCGGAAGTAATTAATTTGAGCTTGGGTACTCGTGCCGTGTCTGGTTATACGACAATGTACAATGATGCAATCGAGTATGCCTTTCAACGCAATGCTCTCATTGTAACGTCTGCTGGCAATGGAGATATTGTAGGTGGTATCGGATTTGATCTTAGTCAAATTCCTCAGTCACCCGTCTGCAATAGTGATCAAAGGGGTAATCGAGTCATCGGTGTTGGTGCTGTGGATTCCACAAATCACAGAACAAAATGGTCAAATTATGGTAGTTGTGTTGATATATGGGCACCAGGAGTTCAAATACTATCAACCGCGGTGCCCGCATTTAGCAATTCACAAGATCTATATGAGATCGTGAAGGAAAAAACAACAGGTACCTCATTTGCTGCGCCTATTATTACAGGTATCGTGTCCTTGCTGAAAGCAACCTATCCAACAATGACAAGTCAGGAGGCAATTACGCTCCTTGTAAATAATGCGAACGGTGGCATAGTCGATGCTTATAAAACATTAAGTGATAATAGTACTCCCGCCAATACGCAAGTCATTCAAGCACCCGTATACAATAGTAGTCCAGTGAGTAATCCAACATCAACCCAAAATCCAGTAAATAATCCTCCTGTAACCTCATATCCACCTAATACTACTCAAGAAAATTACTATCGACCATTGATAGAATCTGATGCGACATCATTTGGTGTTCCTCTTACTGCTGCACAAGCGCGTGATGTTACTAATTTTGTAGTGTATAGCATTTCACAAAACACACAGAATTTAGGTGCAGGAGAACGGCGTGCCGTGATACGAGATTACTTTGAAACGGTTGTTCGCGGCAATGTTGATTGGGGAGATATTGAGCGTATGGTAAATGGCCAAAAGGTGGTTAGTCGCAATATCGCAAAAGAGCAGGCTCAACTTCCATTTGTACTTAAAACTTTTGAAAAAGTCTTTGGCCATCGCCCCAACTTCCAAGATCCAAAGGAAGATCTGTCATGGAATACCATGATGTATCGCATTCGCTTTCCACGCGACCTTGATAAGGAAAAATTGGGGATTAATCGTTTCAAAACTATATTTGGACGATTGCCAACGTCACCTCTCGACTGGTCGGTGGTACGAGCATTGGGCTATGTTCGTATTTAAAGGAATCCATACTCTCCTCCCCATCTATTTTTGCTACCCCCTGTCCTCCGCTACAAAAGTGAGTAGTAAGGTAGGGTAGAATTTGCTATAATCCAGCCTGTAGCTAGTCCAAATCTATGCCACAACCATACGCATTATCAATTATCGGTGAACAAGGCCGGAAGATAATCACTTTTGCCAATAACTCGCCTAATTTTGTGGAGGTTATTTTTACCATTGACGGCCGGGAGGTGAAAGAGGGTAAATTCCCCGATAATGGCACGCGGGGATATGGGTATCCGCCAAAACTGGAAAAGCCGGTACGGAAGATGAAGGATGGCAGGCCGGTGCAATTACCCGCGCATGGCGGCAAGGTGCAGGCAAAGATTTTTCAAGGCGTTGGTTCTTACAAAGACGAAGATCTAGACAAACCAACCTTCATGCGCCACGAACTCGTGGATAAATTCAGTTTCCGCCGCGCAAGCGATCAACCAATCACCACGCTAGAGGTGCAGTATTAGATGCGGCATAGAGTGGAAGTCGCACAATCAATAAACTAAATCTGCCCCTGCGGTGCCAAGTCCGGAATGTAAATCAACCCCTTTGTACCCCGAATCTTGGTTCTAACGTCCTGCACGATAGAGCTCCCTGTAGGAGTTCGCCCTGTCATTCGACAGGGCGTCCGGTCGGATGACCGGACGATTCCCGTTACCCGCTTTGAAAATATTCATTATGCAAAATGAGAAATTAGCCATATTGTTTTTGCGTGTAGGGATTGCAACTGTATTTTTGTACGCTTCGGTTGCGGCAATGTTAGATCCTAATTCCTGGATCGGTTTCTTTCCGGAATTTTTGCGCAATATTTTTCCGGCAAAATTACTTTTATACACCCATTCCATTGCCGAACTAATTTTAGCGCTTTGGATTTTTTCCGGTTGGAAAATGTTTTACGCCGGACTTTTATCTGCCGGCGCGCTTCTGACCATTATAATCGCGAATATTACCTTATTTGACATTGTGTTTCGCGATATCGCGATATTTTTTGCCGCTCTCGCGCTTGCCGTTTTAAGCCGGAAATGATAGGGTAGGGTTGCTCTTTCAGGAGGGAACATGCGGCACACACAGAATGGCCGGAATTTTTGGCGCGCGCTTTGCGACGGATTTAATGGGCTGAGCGAAGGCATGCGCGGTAAAACGATGCAGATCATGTATGGACTGATTGCATTGTCCGCAACAGCTGCGTTTATCTTTGAGATACATATAGTGAGCTGGATTTTGCTCATCGCGTTTTCCGGAGTATTTCTTAGTTTGGAGCACCGAAACAATGTCACTGAAACGCAAGAAGATCGTTTCAATCGACTTGTTACTGATCTTAAGCGCGCCGGACTAGAGCTTCCGGAATGGGAAGCATGGAATGAAGAAACGCGGTACATCAAGCATCAGGCATCCGCAAGCGTGCTCGCATTTGGTATTTGCGGGCTTATTGCCGGCATATTGGTGCTTATCTACAATCCGTAGGGGGCCGAAACACCTTGCCGTCTTCGCGCGGCGCGCGGCAGGGTGTTTTTCTTTTTTATGGATCATGTTACAATAAGATATATGAAAGGGGGTGGATTATGAAAACATCAAAAATTCTTAGCGGAGGGATTATTGCAGGCGTTGCTTTTTACGCGCTTTCCATGCTGATCTGGGCTTTGTTTAAGTTTTTGCCGGTGGTGCCGCTTTCCATCGCAATTCCGGCCCAAGGGCTTGGCCGCGGCTGGCAAATTGAGCATTTCCTTGTATCGCTTTTTATCGGGGTGATGTGGGGATTTGGATATCTTATATATGGAACAAGGCGCGCTTCTGGATGGCTATATGGCGCGACTTTGTTCATAGTTGGATCATTGCCGTCGTTTGTGACGTACTTTATTATTTCTCCGCCGCTTCGCAGTATCATTTTTTACGGCGCGATCATCTCATTTATCGGCGCGCTTTTAGGCGGGAAAATAATCGCGGCAATGGCAAAAAAGTGATTAGGAATTAGTAATTAGAAATTAGAAATTTTTGACATGTATCGTTCTCAAAAAGGGCGGAATTTTAATGTACGCTCGCGCGTTCTGACTGCAGATACCATGGATGCGCGCATGCGCATTGCAAAGACCGCGCTTTTTGCGTTCGCGGGACTTTTAATCGTGCGGCTTTTTATTTTGCAAATAGTTGATGCCGACATATATCGCGCGCTTGCCTCAGAACAGCGCGAAATTTATCGCGACCTTTTTCCGGAGCGCGGAGAGGTTTTGATTCATGATGGGAAAGGCGGAGGACTTACCCCGCTTGCAACAAATAAAGATTTGTATTTGGTATATGCTGATCCGAGGTTGATTCAAAATCCGAAAAATGTGGCGGATAAGTTGGCGCCGGTGTTGGGGATAGAGAAGAATGTAAAATGTAAAATGGAAAATGAAAAATGTGAAGAGGGTGAAAAGCAGATTGATGAATATGTGCAACTTCTTGACCGTCTTTCAAAGCAGGATGATCCATATGAACCGCTGAAGCATGGCGTTGAAGAATCTGTGATGGAAGAAATTAAAAAGCTCAATTTCATTGGCATTGACAGCGCGCGCGAACCAGTCCGGTATTATCCATTAAAAAATATCAGCTCGCACATTGCCGGATTTGTAGGATCAGATGGTGAGAAAATCGCCGGCCGCTATGGTATTGAGGGCGCCTTGGAAAAAGAACTGGCCGGCGTGCAAGGATTTTTTGAAGGCGAACGCGATGTAGGCGGACGCTGGATTCCGGTTGGGAAGCGCAATTTAAAGCCCGCTCTTGACGGCTCAACCGTAGTGCTTACCCTTGACCGCGCAATTCAGCATGTTGCCTGCACAAAACTGAATGAAGCAGTGGCGCGACATGGCGCAAGCGGCGGCTCAGTTGTTATTGCCGAGGTTGCAACCGGAAAAATTCTGGCCATGTGCGGCGCGCCGGATTTTGATCCCAATGTTTATAGCAAGGTAGAGGATATCTCAGTGTACAACAATCCTGCCACATTTGGTCAATATGAACCCGGATCGGTATTCAAGGTTATTACCATGGCCGCCGCGCTGGATACTGGCGAAGTTACGCCGGAGACAACCTATGAAGACAAAGGTGAGGTAAAAATCGGTCCGTATACGATTAATAATTCTGATTATAAAAAGCACGGTGTGCAAACCATGACACAGGTTCTTGAGCAGTCGCTAAATACCGGCGCCATGTTTGCCGCGCAAAAAGTTGGCATTGAGCGTTTTCGCGATTATGTAGAACGTTTCGGATTTGGTATGCCGACAAATGTTGGTCTTGAGCAAGAAGCAAAAGGAGATATTGCCTCGCTTTCAAAGCGCGGCTTGATTTATCTGGCAACTTCTTCATTTGGACAAGGAATTTCTGTTACTCCTGTACAGCTTTTGCAGGCAATCGGTGCAATTTCTAATCAAGGAAAAATGATGAAACTGTGGCTTGTGGATGAGATACGGAAAAGCAACGGCGCGATTATAAAAAATGAGCCGCAGGCCGTTCGCGAAGTGATAAACCCGCGCACCGCAACTCTGCTTTCCGGCATGATGGTCTCAGTAGTGGAGCGGGGGCATGGCAAGCGCGCGGGTGTGCCCGGATATTATGTGGCTGGCAAGACTGGAACCGCGCAGATCCCGCGCACGGATGGCAAAGGCTATGAGTCTGGCGCAACTATTGGGACTTTTGCCGGGTTTGCCCCTGTGGAAAACCCAAAGTTTGTAATGGTAACCCGTATTGATCGTCCCAAGGATGTCCAATTTGCCGAGTCCTCGGCCGCCCCGCTTTTTGGCGAAATTGCGCGATTTTTACTGCAATATTACGAGATTAAGCCAACCCGGCCGATTGTACAACACTGAGTGTGGTACAATATACGGAAGCTCAGCCTCCGTAATATGCGCAATATCAATTTCTATAATGGAGGATTTTATCACATTTATAATCGCGGTGCATTAAAAGAACCGATTTTTTTAGAAGTGAATGACTATGTGCGATTTGTGCATGATCTGTACGAATTTAACGATGTAAATTATACTATTGATTTTCGGAAGATAACAGGAAGCTCAGCTTCCGTTGCATCCACGGAAGCTGAGCTTCCGAGCATTAAAAAGCCGCAGCGTGAGCCGGTGGTGGCGATCATATCATGGTGCTTGATGCCAAATCATTTTCATCTTTTCTTACAACAGCTGAAGGATGGTGGTATAAGTTTTTTTATGCATAAACTCGGCACCGGATACACCAACTATATTAATCGAAAATATGAAGAGCGGAGCGGACACCTTTTTCAAGGAAGATTTAAGGCAAAACATATTGGGCAAGAAGGATATTTTTTACATATTTCGCGTTATATTCATCTGAATCCTGTGGATTTGATTGAGTCAGGATGGAAAGAAGATGGGATCAAAGATTGGAATAAAATACAAGAATTTTTGGAAAATTACCGTTGGTCTAGTTACCAAGATTGGGTTGGGAAGAAAAATTTTCCATCTGTGTTGAATTTGAATGGAGTGGAGAAGATTTTTGAAGGTGCAGAAAAATATACAAGGTTTATGAAAGAATGGGCAACTGGAAATTATCAGCCGATAAAAAGTTTAGTTGCGGGATAATATTCGAAGCTGAGCTTCCGTAAATTACGGAAGCTCAGCTTCCGATCCATCACTTATTGTGGATAACTTTGAAATGCCATTTAATGACGTTTTTATGGTATAATATCAAGCGGAGGGACATATGAGGAAAATATCCCTATTTCTCCTATTTCTTTTAATAGGAGGCGCTGTCATATTTGGCCGTGCCTTAACGGTTTTTGCTGTTGCCGGGATTCCAAAAGTAATTAATCACCAAGGACGGCTTCTTGACAGTAGTGGCAATTTGCTTGGCGGATCCGGGACCAATTATTGTTTCCGATTTTCCATTTATGATGATGTAACCGTGGGCGCTCCGGACACCAAAGTTTGGCCAGCTGGCACGCCTTCTACCATGACCGCGCAGGTGCGCAATGGGGTGTTTAATGTAGGGATAGGGGATACGGCGGCCGGCGGCGATACACTGGATTTTAATTTTCAAGATAATGATACTGTATTTTTGAATGTGGAAGTTGCCGCGCAAATAAGTAGCTCATGCGCAGGAGTAACATTTGAAACTTTAAGTCCGCGCCAGCGCGTAGCTTCTTCCGGGTACGCGATTAATGCTGATACAGTTGACGGGCTTAATCCCGGCACTGGCGCGAACAATCTTTTGAAACTTGGTTCATCCGGCGAGATCGCGCTTGGCGGAACTACTTATTTGACTGCCGCCGGCGCGCTTTCAAACATCGCAAGTCTTACCGGTTCAGGCGCGCTGACTATTACTTCAAGCGCCTCTGGCGCGATTACTCTTGATGCCGCTTCAAATGTGGTTGCTATTGCGGCGGGCGATGAATTACAACTTGGCACGGCCGCGGCAGACCCTACTGGCGCAAACGGCCGCGTATTTTATAACACGGCAACCAATAAGTTCCGCTGTTATGAAAATGGCGCGTGGGCTAATTGCATTGGCGCGGGCGGGAGCAGTACTTTGCAAGATGCCTATGGCAATGGAAATACCATTACCACAACTGATGCCCGCAACATTCTTTTTTCACTTGCAGATACTGCGACAGATTCGGATTTTATCATAGATCTTTTAGGCACTGGCAACATATTTGAAGTGCGCGATAGCGGCGTAGCTGTCGTGACTGTGGCCGATGGCGGCGCGACAACCTTTACCGGCGCGGTTACAGCCAATGGTAATATCAATTTTGACGATGCTGGCGCAGATACGATTTCAATCGGCGCTGCAGCAGATACCGTGACAATTACCTCTGACACCCTGTCTTTGACCGACAATAACTGGACAATTTCCACAGTGGGCGCGGCTTCTTTTGCCTCGCTTTCGGTGGGCGGCGTTTCTGATCCCTACGTGGACGAAACCGGAGACACCATGACCGGATCACTGACTTTCTCCGCAGTTGCCACTGACCTTACCACTGGCGTGAATGAAGCCCTGACCATCTCTCCCAATGGCACTGGCGACTTGGTGGTTGACACAGACGCTGACACCACCCTGACCTTAAACGGCGGAGGAGACGGAGTTGATTCTCTGGTGCTTACCGACGGCGATATTCTTGTTTCTGACGGCGATCTTGACCTTTCCGGCGGGGACTTCAATGTTACGCTGGATGCCGGCGATACGGCCAACATTTCCAAAACCTCAGCCAATGCCGGGGATGTGGTGGCTTTAGCCGGCACCTCAGTCAATGCCATTGACGTGCTGGATCTCTCCGCCACCTCTATAGCTGACGCGGTAGCGGATGCCATAAACGGCTTGGTAATTAACTGGACTGAATCCACTGACGCTGACACTTTCACTGCCTTAAACATCGGCAATACCACCACCACCAATTCCGCCACCACCGGCATTTCCCTCGGCACAGGTTACGACACCGACTTAAACGCCACGACCGACCTGACTCTGGGCATCGGCGGAACGAATGAACTCACCATCACCTCCACGGCCACATCTCCCTCCACCTCAGACGGCAATGCTCTGGGCACCACCTCCTTAATGTGGGGCGATCTGTTCCTGGCCTCGGGCGGAGTGATCAACTTTGACAATGGGGATGTTACCCTCACCCATGCCGCTAATGCGCTCACCATGGCTGGAGGAAATCTAACAGTTACTCAACCTGTGTTTACTTCCGGTTCGCCTTTCGGCTTAACCTTCACCGGCGGGGCGCATACCACGCTTGCGGCTGGAACGCAGGCAAAAGACATATACTTCAATCTTGGACGGACAGTGCAGTTTGCAACCGGAGCGTTGGCTAATCAGGAAGTAATTACGATTGACGCTCCGACTTACGCTTTCGTGGGAGCCTCAACGCTTACAGAGGCAACAACATTAAACATCTCCGGTGCGCCTCAACAAGGCACAAACGCCACGATTACAAACGCTTACGGACTTACGATTAGCCAAACCAATTACGCTAGCGCAAATGCCGTCCAGTCATTGATTGAAATGCCCGGGATTTCCAACGGAGCCGGAGCAATAACATCCCGTATAGGATTAATCATTGCTGATGCGGGCGCTAACATATCGCTTGGCAATCAAACCGCTACGCTTACTTTACTTAAAGGGCTTAGTATCAATACGGTAACCTATGAGTCCACCACAAATACCCGAACTGTCACAAACGCGATAGGGGCAACCATAGCCGCGCCGTCTTCAGGTACGAATGTGACAATGAACACCGTTGTTGCTCTTGTCCTTGGCGATGACAACACACAGGCTAGCCAAACAGGATTTGCGTACGCGGATTTGGTAACCGGCGGCAACACTTTGACGCTTACTGGCACAACACAGCTCACCAACGTGCCTTCAATTTCTAGTGTCAATGTTGGCGCAACTACGATAACGGACGCTTCGGCGATTACGGTAGACAGCGTGGCCAGTGTTTATATTGAGGGAGCTCCAATCGCGGCAGGGTCGGTGACGCTTACGAATGCTTATGCGTTGTGGGTGGATGCGGGGGCTATTAGATTTGATGATCAAATCCAATGGGGAGCAGGTGTTGCAGTTACAGCAGGGAATTATTCTGTCGGGAGAAACGCTGATGGTACGAATCTATTGCAACTTAACGTGCCAACTGGCTCAACACACGAGTTTTCCGTGAACGATGTTTCCCAAGTCAATGTGGGATTGGGCGGATTTAGCTTCCCTACTGGTGCCGCAATAACCGCGGCTGGTTATCAAGTTCTCCGCGATGCCGATGGAACGAATCAATTGCATTTTAATGTTCCGACTGGAGCCACCTTTGAATGGTCGGTAAATGATGTTGCGGAGATGACGCTTTCGGCAACGGCGGTGAATTTTCAGAACAATTCCTTGACTACGACTGGCGGTGGTTCGCTTACCGGTACTTGGACTGATTTGGGAAGCGTAACAACGATAGATATTAACGGCGGCACCATTGATGGCGCGACAATCGGCGGAGCGGTTGCAGGTGCAATCACTGGTACAACTATCACCGCTAATACCAATTTTGTCCCGGACGCGGATGACGGAGCTGGACTGGGTATTTCTGGTACAGCTTTCTCAGATTTGTTCTTAGCTTCTGGCGCAGTCATCAACTTCGCGGCTGGCGATGTAACGCTCACGCACGCTTCCAACTCCCTCGCAGTAGCCGGCGGCGACCTGAATGTGGATATTATTGATGGGCAAACTATTAACCTGGACGGGGATGCCAGCCCGACTGCGGATCTGGTAACCATTGGCTCTGGGGACACTTCGGCCACCGGCGGAGTGGACGCGCTACAGCTTACTTTCGGAACCTCCAATGTTTCAGGAAATGTCATTGATATTACACCGAGTTATGCCGGCGGAGCTACGGATCTTCTTTCCTACAAAATCATTGATATTGACGCTTTTTCTCCCACCAACGGCGCTGGCACTGATGGAGTTACTGGGATTGACTTTGGCGCGCTGACTGACCCAGGCGCCACCATCAATTCTTTTGCCATGAATTTTGGCACGGGTTGGGACACGGATATCAACGCCGTTACCTCTTTGGAAATTGGCATTGGCGGCACCAATGAGCTGGCACTCACGGCCACGGCTCTTGCTCCCTCCACCTCGGACGGCAATGCCCTGGGCACCACCGCCTTGATGTGGTCCGACCTGTTCCTCGCTTCGGGTGGAGTGATCAACTTTGACAACGGAGATGTTACTTTGACGCATGCGGCCAATGCGTTGACCATGGCTGGAGGAAACTTGACCGTCACCCAGCCGGTGTTTACTTCAGGTTCTCCTACCGGCTTGACCTTTACTGGCGGGGCGCATACAACACTTGCGGCGGGAACACAGGCAATAGACATAAACTTCAATCTTGCCCGAACAGTTCAATTCGCCACTGGCGCGTTAGCCAACCAAAGCGCGATAAACATCAGCGCGCCGACTTATGGTTTTGTCGGGGCTTCAACACTTACTACTGCGGAGTTGCTTACGTTAAGCGGATTTCCTCAGGCCGGAACAAACGCCACAATTACAAACGAGCGGATACTCCATATTGCCTCAGGCACAGCCAATGCCGGTATCGCATACAGTTTTTTCATTGATATGCCGGGGATTGCCAACGGCTTTGGCGCAATGACGAGCTTAGAGGGCATAATGCTCTCTGCGGGAGGCAATGTTTCTTTAGGGAACCAAACTGCTACTCTTTCTAATCTGATTGGGCTTAGCATTGATACTGTAACTTACGAGTCCACGACAAATGTAAGAACAGTGACAAATGCAGTGGGAATGGTAATCTCTGCGCCATCTTCCGGTTCAAATGTCGTGATGAACACAGTGATAGCGGGCGCCTTTGGCGGAGATACAACGCAGGTGAGCCAGACAGCATTCCAATATGTGGATATTTTAACCGGCGGCAATACCCTGACGCTTACCGGCACAACGCAATTAACAGGAGCACCTTCAATTTCCAGCATTGCTGTTGATCCAATTACCATTACCGACGCTTCGGCAGTAACGGTTGATAACGCGGCAAGCGTGTACATCACGGGCGCGCCTATTGCGGCAGGGTTAGTTACGCTTACCAATGCTTATGCGCTTTGGGTTGATGCTGGGGCTATTAGATTTGATGACCATGTTCAATGGGGAGCAGGCGTTGCGGTTACAGCAGGAAATTATTCTGTCGGAAGAAATGCGGATGGTACGAATCTATTGCAGTATAACGTCCCGACTGGCTCAACGCATGAGTTTTCCGTGAATGATGTTTCCCAAGTCAATGCGGGATTGGGCGGATTTAGTTTCCCTACTGGTGCCGCAGTTACGGCGGCTGGTTATCAAGTTCTCCGCGATGCAGATGGTACAAATCAACTACATTTCAATGTGCCCACAGGAGCTACCTTTGAATGGAGTGTAAACGATGTTGCCGAGATGACGCTTTCCGCAACGGCGGTGAACTTCCAGAATAATTCCTTGACTACGACTGGCGGCGGTTCTCTTACGGGTACTTGGTCGGATTTGGGAAGTGTAACAACGATAGATATAAATGGAGGTACGGTGGACGGAGTAACGATTGGCGGAGCAGTGGCTGGAGCGATTACGGGAACGACCATCACAGCTACTACAAGTTTTGTAAGTGCAGTAGGTTCTGCCGCCGCTCCTACTTACACTTTCACAGGCGATACGAATACAGGAATGTCCGCGGCTACGGCTGATACGCTTATTCTCTCCACAGCTGGTGTCGCAGGATTAACGATTGATCCGACCCAGGACTTTACCCTAACACAAGGCGTTTCTGCGACTGGTTCTCCTACCGGCCTTACCTTTACCGGTGGGGCGCATACTACGCTCGCGGCCAGTACAGAGGCGAGAGATGTTTACTTTGACCTTTCCAGAACAGTGCAGTTTGCAACAGGTGATATTACAGTGCAACGAGCAATGGTTATTGACGCGCCGACTTACGCGGCAGTTGGAGCAAGCAACTTCACGCATACTTATGGTGTAGTCATTGACGGTGCGCCCAATCCGGGTACGAATGTTACATTTACCGGAATTTCCTCGGCTTTGAATATCGGGAATATGGATAACGGGAACAATTATAGTCAAACAGAAGTTATTCATGGAATCGCCATGATTCCGGGTATTGCCAATGGTACGGGTGCCGTGGCAGAGCGCGGAGCATTTACCACTGCTCCGCCTGATTCAGGAATCCACCTTGGCAATCAAACCGCGACTTTGGATCTTCTTTATGGAATGGGTGCATTTGGCGGCCCGGTTGATTCAACTACCAATACCCGCACGGTTACAAATGCCGCCACGCTTTATATTGATGGGCCGTTCAGCAATGCCGGAAATGTCACTTTCACCAACGGGCCTTATTCGCTTTGGGTGGATGCGGGGGCTATTAGATTTGATGATCAAATCCAATGGGGAGCAGGAGTTGCAGTTACAGCAGGGAATTATTCTGTTGGGAGAAACGCAGATGGTACTAACTTAATGCAATTTAATGTACCTACTGGAGCGGCTTTTGAGTTCTCAATCAACGATGTTGCTCAAATTACTGGTGGTCTAGGGGCATGGAATTATGCGGCTGGAGCTAGTTTTGCTGGAGGAGCCGCAAATTACATCATCGGAAGAAATGCTGACGGAACAAACCTCATGCAGTATAACGTCCCAACAGGAGCTTCGCATGAGTTTTCAATCAATGATGTTGCGCAAATAGCTATAGGTGGAGGTCAATTTTCCTTCATCACGGGTACGGCGACCGCTGGGGCTAGTTATTCTGTTGGACGAAATGCCGATGGTACGAATTTAATGCAGTACAATGTTCCGACTGGAGCTTCGCATGAGTTCTCTGTGAATGATGTTACCGAAATGACCCTCTCCGCAACAGCGGTGAATTTTCAGGATAATTCAATCACTACGACTGGCGGCGGTTCGCTTACGGGCACTTGGACTGACTTGGGTTCAGTTACCACGGTAGACATCAACGGCGGAACGATTGATGGTGTAACTATTGGCGGAGCAGTTGCAGGGGCAATCACTGGTACAACTATCACAGTTAATACTAATCTTGTGCCAGACGCGAATGACGGTGCAGGTCTTGGTATTTCTGGCACAGCATTTAGTGACTTGTTCTTAGCTTCTGGGGGAGTCATTAACTGGGCGGCAGGGGATGTAACACTTACTCATGCCACAGATGCGCTCACCATGGCTGGAGGAAACTTGACCGTTACCCAGCCTGTGTTCACTTCCGGCTCACCCACCGGTCTTACCTTCACGGGCGGGGCGCATACCACGCTAACGGCTGGCAATCTTATTGATGTCAACTTCAACCTTGCTCGCACTGTTCAATTCACAACAGGTGCCGCGTTTGATTATTACGGGGTTCAGATTTCGGCTCCGACTCTTGGAGCCACCGCCGCCACACAGACCATCTCAGGAACTACAATGTTTATCGGTGGCGGTCCAATAGCTGGAACGAATGTAACATTGAGTGGAAGCACCGCGCTAGAAGTGGACGGCTGGTTTTCCAATTCAGATATCGCGGATACCGTGTTTATTGATTATCCAGAGATCGCTACTGGATTTGGCGCGGCGACAGAACGAGCCGCCTTAAGGATCGGAGGTGATACCTTCATTCTTGGTAATCAGACCGCCACTTTGACCGATCTGGCGGCCATTAGCATTGGTCAAGCTACTTTCACATCCACCGACCTTGTCCGAACTGTTACCAATCCAAGCGCAATTTACATCGAGGGCGCGCCAGTGGCGAGTACGAATGTTACTTTCACCAACGGGCCTTATTCCCTTTTTGTGGATGCCGGCGCCGCGCGGTTTGACGGCGCGGTGGCTTTGGGCGCCCAGCAATCGCTTACGGTGAACTCAACCACCCCATCTGTTTCAGCTGGTTCCCACTTTGTTACGGCCAATTCTGCTGGAACGGTTATTAGCAATTTCACCAGCGGCCACAATGGGCAGATCCTTGTCGTGGAAATCAACGACGCCAATACTGATTTTGACTGCACCGCTTCAAACCTTAATTGCGGTGGCGCGGACATCACCACTCCCGCGGCCGGAGATCTTTTCACCTTCGCGTACGACGGCACGAACTGGAACCTCATCAACTGGATGGATACCTCCGCGACCCAAACCGGCGCGGATATTGCGGAATATATGTATGCGGATGCGGAGATTGCGCCAGGAACTGTGGTAGTGGCGCACCCAACGCGCAAAGAAGCTGTTATGGCGGGCGCGAAAGCTTATGACGCGACAGTGGTGGGCATTATTTCAGACGTTGAAGGTAAGTTGAGCGATATTCGACCGGGTCTCGTGCTTGGTGAAGGTCGCGGTAATGTGCCGGTCACTCTTGCCGGACGCGTGATGGCGGCGTTTGATTTACAAAATGGTCTAGCATTTCCGGGCGATCCGCTTACCACCAGTACTAACGGCCGGCTGATGGTGGCTAAAAAAGCCGGCCCGATTGTGGGCAAGGCCTTGAGTTTGGCCGAAAACGGATATGTGGTCGCTATGGTGAGCGTGGGTTGGTACAATCCCACGGATCTTTCACAAGTAAGCCAGGAGATGGAGGATTTGCGCGAACAAGTAAGAATCGCGCAAGCGGAAACTGCTCCAATAGAATTTACGCTGGAAGCCATGCAAAAGTTGGATGTTCGGGTTGCTAATCTTGAAACTTTGATTGCCGAACCGATAGAAGAGTTGTCAATACTTTCCAATCGCGTGGGAACCCTTGCGGATGCTTATGCGGAGGCGATAATATGGCGCGCAAGTGTTGAGACACAACTTATCGCGTTTACTGGTCGAACTGATACGCTGGAGGCGCGGGTAAATGCGATTGATCCTGTGCTTGAGGATTTGAAAAATCGTTTGAGCGCGGTTGAGAATCCGTCACTGAGTGATGGTTCGGAAAATCACTCAGTGACAACGTTGGATTTGAGTAAGCTGGAATTGTCAGGCAGTTTGACATTGCAAAGTGGGGCAACGATTTCCGGTGGTTTGCGCGTGGATAGCGTGAGCGCAATAGGGGATCTGCTGGCACTGATGAGTGATGTGAACTTTATTGGCCGGCCGTACTTTAACGCGGATACCGGAGGATTCGCACTTGTGAAAAAAGGTGAACGTGAGGTGCGAGTGGCGTTTACGCAAGAGTATTTGGAACAGCCGGTGGTAAACGCGACAATTTCACTTGAAGCCCTTGATGAATCAGCGCTTACGGAAGATCAGCGCGCTTTGCTTGATGAAGCGCAGAAAAAAGATTTGCTTGCCCAGATGCAGAGCGAACAAGAAGAGGCGCTTTTTACAAGTGGGGTGCGCTACTTGGTAACGCGCAAGAGTACCAAAGGATTTACGATTCTTTTGAGCGCGGCCGCTCCATCAGATGTGCGATTTAGCTGGATCGCGCTGGCAGTGAAGAACGCACGAACGCACACGAAAGTTGAAGATACACTAACGGACACGAACACAAGTAGCGCGGCACTTGATGTGCCGCTGGAGGCACCCTCACCCCCGCAGTCATCCGACGCGGCTACGAACCCTCTCCCTGCGGGAGAGGGAGTAGTTTCTCCTCCGGATGATGCGGCGGTTCTTGAACCTGCCACAGAGCCCACGCCGGAAGGGCTAAGTCCTGTCGCAGGGCTTAGCCCTGAAACCAGCAACGCCCCAGAACCTGCACCTGAGCCAGTCGGGTCATCCGACCCGACTGCCCCGTCGGATGACGGGGCAGAACCCGCACCGGAAACCGCACCAGAGGCCACGCCAACCTCTGATATTTCATCCACAGATAGCATAGTTGCCACAGAGGAAACGCCATGATATCATCATAATGATATTTACTCGCCATCATAAAATATATGAGTAATACGATTGAAGTTACCACAAATGACATAATGGAGTTTTTGAAGGATAACATGGTGACGAAGGAGGATTTACGGGATGAAATTAAGAAGGTAAAAGATGAGATTCTTTCGCAACTGGCGGTAATGCAAAAAGAACTGGAAGACATTAAAGCGCGCCTTGATGATATTGAAGAAAGATTGAAAGATGACACGGATGCGCTCGCGCGCGATGTATTGCAATTGAGAGAGCGTGTGGTTGTGCTTGAAAAACAGCTTGGCATTCAAGTATTAATGTAATAATTTAAAAATAAGTATACAACTATGGGAAATGCAAAACGACTCGCTACTCCTGAACCAACAACCGAGCCAGTTGCCACCGAAACCCAGCCGTGATATTATGACAGTTACTAAATGTAGTCGCAGGTCTTTAGCCTGCGCGCAACCTAAAGAGTTGCGGCTACCTAATTATAATAAATAAAATATGGGAAATGCAAAACGTTTTGTTCCCCTAATTCTTTTTTTGCTACTTGTGGCCTCTGTCGCAGGAAATGCAATGCTGTATAAAAAGCTCAGAGTCCTTAAGCAAAATCCGCAAATGCTTGCACAAGAAGAAAATAAAGCCCTAGTTGCTAAAGTAGGCCAATTAATTGTTTTGCCTGAAGGCGAGGAGCCAACTGTTGCAACGGTAAATGAGCCGGAAAAACTCAAAGATCAGCCATTTTTCGCAAATGCAAAACAAGGCGACAAGGTCTTGATTTACACTAAAGCGAAAAAAGCAATTTTGTATCGCACGGCGGAAAATAAGATTGTTGAAGTCGCGCCGGTAAATATTGGTGAACAGCCAGCCGTAAGCGCGCCAGAGGCGCCTAAGGAATAGTTTGTAGCCGCAACTCTTTAGGTTGCGCAATTGACGCCGGCTAAAGACCGGCGACTACTAGATAACACGAACCCTCACCCTCAATCCCTCTCCCCGAGGGAGAGGAAAGGTGAGGGGCACGCAAAGGGTATGGCAAAAACCATGCCTTTTTGGTATGATAAGGGAATGTATGAAATTACAATGTTCGCGTTCGTTCGTCCTTCTGTTCGTGTTCTTTAGTGTGTTTGCGCCTTTGGCGCAAGCAACGGATTTTACCAGCACGAATTTTATTTTGCGTGACCCAGTTGTGACAATTGAAGGAGGGTATTCAAGCTCAACAAATTTCCAATTTTTCAGCAGCACTGGTCAGACCGCGATCGGAGAGACTACCAGCACAAGCTTTACCCAGCGCTCCGGATTTTTATATTTTCCAACAGCAACAACGCCGGCCATTGCCGCAACAGCCGGAAATGGTGAAGTGAGTTTGAGCTGGAGCGCGGCGACTGGCTCGCTTGGTAATGTGACAAATTATCGCGTTGGCACCGCAACAGTTTCCGGCGGACCGTATACTTATGAGTCAGTTGGAAATGTTTTGACTTTTACCAAAACAGGACTTACTAATGGCACAACATATTATTTTGTCGTGCAAGCGCAGGCCGCAACTGAAACCGTGGCAACTTCCGCGCAGGTCTCAGCCACGCCTGCCGCGCCCGCGCCGTCCGGTGGAGGCGGAAGCGCTGTTATTGCAACATCTGCTCCCTCTGGCGCAAGTGTAATGCTTTCCGGGTGGGCCTATCCATTAAGCAATGTCGTGGTACTCAAAGACGCGCAAGTGGCAATGCGCACCATTGCCGGTCCGGACGCGAAGTTTACTGTTGCGGTCTCCGGGCTTTCCGCGGGAACCTATACATTTTCCGCGTACGCGGAAGATAATATAGGGCGGCGTTCACAATTGTTTAATTTCAGTATTTTTGCAACACAAAATGCCAGTACGCAAATTGGCGGGATATTTATCGCGCCCAGCATTGCAACCGACAAGGTACATGTCCGCGCGGGCGATGATATTGCCATTTTTGGGCAAAGCGTTCCCAATGGAGAAATCACTATCGCGGTTAATTCGCCGGAAGAGATTTTTGTAAAAACCGCTTCGGATGGAAATGGCGCGTACTTGTACAACTTTGATACTGCGCAACTTACGACAGGGGAACATTTTACCAAATCAAAAGCGCGCCTTAACGGCGAAGTAAGCCCGTTTGGGGTCGCGGTGAGGTTTGGCGTTGGCAAGGAGAATATTTCTTCAGTTGCCGCGCCATGTCCCAAAACGGCCGATCTTAATAACGATTGCAAGGTGAACTTGATTGATTTTTCAATCGCGGCGTATTGGTATAAACGCGAGCTCAGTACTGCGTTTGCGGAACTGGAAAAAACGCGCTTGAATGGTGATGGGAAAATTGATTTGGTGGATTTTTCTATCATGGCGTTTTATTGGACGGGATGATTGAATGTAAAATGAAAAATGTAAAATTAAAAATTATTGTTGTCCTAATGGTGCTCGCGCCTAATTTTGCGTACGGAGCGGAGTTTTATTTTGGCACACAATCAAAAGAAATCGGCGTGGGGCAATTGGGAGAGGTCGGAGTGTTTTTAAATACTGATGATGCGCAGATTAACGCGATTGAAGGAAAAATTATATTTTCCGATAGTGTGACGGTGAAAGAAATTCGCGAAGGCGGTTCAATGATTAGTTTGTGGGTTGAGAATCCGTCACTGAGTGATGATGACCCTAATCACTCAGTGACGATCATGTTTAGCGGGATTATCCCCGGCGGCTACACCGGTAATCGCGGATATTTGTTCTCGATAATATTTGAAAAAACTAAAGTCGGCGATGTGAAAATTGAAGTGAATGATGCGCGCGCATTGCTTAATGACGGGCAGGGGACATCGACTGAAGTACGCGTATCGCCACTCACGCTTGCGGTCGTAGAAAAAACTGGGGCGCCGGGATATTTGCCGCCTTATGATAATGAGCCGCCGGAATCATTTGTGCCGGAGATTGCGCAAGATCCGAATTTATTTGATGGAAAATGGTTTGTTACATTTGCCACGCAGGATAAAATTTCTGGAATTGATCGTTATGAAATCGCATTTGGTTCACTTGGCAATTTCGTTCGTGTTGAAAGTCCGTTTGTCTTGCCACTCTGGAAACAGCTGGCTGGTGGAATTGTTAGGATTAAAGCCATTGATCGCGCTTCAAACGTTCGCATTGAAACTTTACCAATCGCCATACCTTTGCCCTGGTATGAAGATTATCGGATTTGGGGTATAATCCTAGGAGGAGCTATTATTGTATACCTCATATTTCGTCTATGGAAGCAAAAACAAATAAAACACACAAAAAAACACGAATAGCAACACGAAAGTACACGAAACTTTTAGTGTTTTTTAGTTTATTACTCGTGCCTTTTAGTGTAGTAAAAGCGGCGCCGGCAAGTTTGTTTTTATCTCCGGCTTCCGGAACATACGGATTGAACCGTACGTTTTCGGTTGATATTGTAGTGGCAACTCCGGGTGAATCCATGAACGCAGTCCAAGGTACAGCGCGGTTTGACGCGGATCGCTTGGAAGTAGTTTCCTTAAATAAGGACGGATCAATTTTAAGTCTTTGGATTCAGGAGCCCAGGTTTTCTAATCGTGAGGGGACTGTAACATTTGAAGGGATACGGTTAAATCCCGGTTATCAAGGTACGGCGGGGAAATTGCTTACGGTCGTATTTAAAACCAGAGCGCTGGGAACCGCGAAACTGAATTTTTCATCCGCGTCAGTTTTGGCAAATGACGGCAAGGCAACCAATATCATTACGGCGCTGGGAACCGCGGCGTATCAAATCGTAGTGCCGGAGCTTGCGCCGGAGGAAATTGACGCGACAGAAGGCGTTTTGCGCGAAACTAATATTATTTCTCCCACCCATAGTAATCCGGAAAAATGGTACGCGCTTCGGGCGGTTCAATTTGAATGGACGTTGCCTTCTTCGATTGATGGCGCATCCTTTGTCGTCAATCAAGAGCCGGATACTACTGTGCGAGAAAAATCGTTCGGACGATTATCAAGTTATACCTACGAGGTTGCCGAGGACGGCCTATGGTATTTTCACCTGCGCCTGCGCAATCCCAAGGGATGGGGACTGACCAGCCATTTCAAATTCCAGGTTGATACCGTTGCGCCCGAGCCATTTACTATCTCGTTTATTGATGGCAGAGAAACTGATCTGCCCCAGCCGCGGATTTTTTTCTTTGCCAATGATGCAGTTTCGGGAATTGAATATTATGAGGTAAAGGTAGATGAGGGCAGTTTTTTCAGAGTCGCCCCTGAGGAGCTTATGAGCGCGCCAGTATCTCTTCCCTCGCTTTCTCCCGGCATACATACAGCGTTTGTGTATGCCTATGATCGCGCTGGCAATGTTAGGAGTTCGGCTGAAGAATTTTCCGTTGTGGCGCCAAAAGCAACGCGTTCGGTTTTGCGCATTGGAAAAGTACAGGTGCCTTATTTTGCGGTTGTCGCAATCTTGATTGGATTTGCCCTTGCGCTTATTTTCATTTTGTTGCTAGCCTGGTGGCAATTCTTACGTTTTCGCAAAAAACTCAAAAAAGAAGCGCATGAGGTGGAAGAGGTTCTGCATAAATCTCTTGATCGGATACGCGAGGATGCCGGTAGAAGGTCTGGTAAGATTAAAAAAGACGCTGATGACGCGGAAAAGGCGGTGCGGAAAGAGATTGAGGATATTGAAAAGGAGGTGAAGTGACGGAATGTAAAATTAAAAATGTAAAATGAAAAATGAGTGTATGAAGGAAGTAGTAATATCTATCCTCCAGGTATTTGCCAAGCTCATTTTGCAAAAATATAAACCCACTATTGTCGCTATAACCGGTTCGGTTGGAAAAACGTCAACCAAAGAGGCAATTTACGCGGTTCTTGCTTCAAAATTTTCCGTACGCGCGACGCCCAGAAATTATAATAATGAATTGGGCGTACCGCTGACTATAATTGGAGCAGGACTTAGCCCTGAGCGTGAAAGGGCTAAGTCCTTGTTTCTTGGAAAGTCACCTTTTCGCTGGTGTAGAGTATTTTGCAGAGCATTGTGGCAAATTATCATGCCTGCGCGCTATCCGGCAATATTAGTGCTGGAGATGGGAGCAGATCGGCCAAAAGACATACAAAAACTCGTAAAACTTGCTCCGCCAAAAATTGGGGTGGTAACTGCTATTGCGCCAGTGCATACTGAATTTTTTGGCGATGTGGAAAAAGTGGCGCGTGAAAAAAGGCGTCTTGTTGAAGCAGTGCCAAAGCAGGGGACAGTGGTATTAAATATAGATGATGAAATGGTGCGTGAGTTTGCAAAGCATGCAAAAAGTACGGTTGTTGGTTATGGAATTGAGAGCAATGAGGCAGAAGTAAGGGCAGTTGAGGTGCATGATGATATTGAAATAGGGGGAAGCCGAACCTCCGATGCTTCGGAGGTTCGGCTTCCAGACATTGAATTAGGCAGTATTCATTTCAAAATTATAACTGACGGCTCTGCCGTGCCCGTGCATTTGCCTAGTGTGTTGGGCCACGCCCACGTGTACGCGGCGCTTGCCGCTTGCGCAGTGGGACGCGCGTTTGGAATGCACATGGTTGAAATTTCCCGTGCGCTGTTAAATTATGCTCCGCCTCCCGGCCGCATGCGAATTATTGCTGGCATTAAAAATACGGTGATCATTGACGATACTTACAATGCTTCTCCGCGGGCAACTGTAGCCGCCCTTGAAACACTTGGAGGGCTAAGCCCTTTTTCAAAATCAGGGCTTAGCCCTGTGCGTTACGCCGTGCTTGGCGATATGCTGGAGTTAGGGCCTTATACAGAATCCGGCCATCGCGAAGTGGGCCGCGTTGCGGCGCAAAATGCCGATGTAGTTATTGGCGTGGGTGTCAGTGCGCAATGGCTTGTTGATGAGGCAAATAAAACCCGTCTAAATTTACCCTCTGCTGAAGGAAATTTTGTCGGGCATTTGCATACCCATGACGAAGCCGAACATTTTTTGCAGGAGCGAATACGGCCGGGCGATGTGATACTGATCAAAGGATCTCAAAGCATGCGCATGGAGAAGCTCGTCAAAGGTCTAATGGCTGAACCTTTGCGCGCGGATGAATTATTATGCCGACAAGAAAAAGAATGGTTGACACGACAACACTAAGTGATGTACAACACGCAGTGTTGTACGTGTTAGGCCCTATCGTCTAGTCCGGTCTAGGACATCTGCTTCTCAGGCAGAAGACCGGGGTTCAAATCCCCGTGGGGCTATGGTATAATTAAACTATAATTCAATAATTACTAATTTTATGCCCAATCTTTGTTATTTTTGCCATTTTCATCGTGGGGATAAGAAGGAGAAAACAATTAAAATCGGGGGAAGTCTTTTAGTCGCAATAGCGCTTTTTATATTTGGATTTTCCATACAAATAAGTTCAGCGTCCGAGCAAGAGGCAGATTTTCTCGCCGCGTTAGTTCCTGAACCGGGATATTTGATAATGGCCGCAACCGACGCGGAAACAACAATGCCCGCGCCAATGTCTGTTTCCGAGCCGACTGCGCAAAGCGGCGGCACGGAAACAAAGTGTCCGTCGGGCGAAGAATATGGGAAAAACGATCAAGGGCAAATGACCTGTGTTAGGCGCGAAGAGGGTATGGAAATGAAAGGAGAAATGGACAATGAAAAGCAGGATGCGCAACGGGAGGAATTTGAAAAAGCGCAAATGGAGCGCGAGCGGAATGAGATTTTAAAGCGCCAACTTCCGCAACAGCGCCGGGAGCTTAACAAAGTTGTCAAGCAATTAAAACGATTGAAAGGCGCCGATGACGATGTTGCATCCGCGCAAATAATTGCGGAATCTTTGAATACTCATGAGAGCGCGATTAAGAACGCGCGGGAAGTAGAGGATATGCGCGACGCGATTTCCGCGTATCGCGAAGACGAGATGTGGGAAAAGATTAATGATGTGCGGCGAAAAGTAGAGCTTCCGCGGGAACTAAACTCTCTTTATAAAGAGTTGAAAAAAATTGAAAAAATATTGGCAACCAAATCATACCAAAAGCTTGGCTATAATTTAGAGGCGGTAAAAGCGCGATTGCAGGAATTATTTGCGATGCACAGCTCAGCCAAAGCCGCCTACGCAGAAGGAAACTTTGAAGACGCGGAAGCAACGCTTCAGGAGTTTCATAATAATTTTCCGGGCAATCTTCTTGGCGCGCTTGGCCGTTTGCGCGATATGCGCAATCAATTGCGCGGCATTAAAGATAAAGACTTCAAAGCCGATATAGAAGATTTACTGCAGGATCCGCTTGCGGACATTAATAGCGGTGAATGGCAAGACGCGCGTGAGTCGCTGGATGCGATTTGGCGCGAGCTTGGGCCGGTCGTTTGGCAGAAAATTATGCGCAGTGAGAAAAACCGCAGCGGCGTGCCAGAAGAGATGTTTGAAAAGATTCAGAAACTGAAAGAAAAACTTGGTGAAGAAGGAGAAGAACCGCAAACGCAAATGCCGCAGTCAACACCACAATAAATGAGGAGACCATGCCGCTCAACACCGAGGAAAGAGTTGCGCGTGAGATCGAAGATGAGTTCATACGTCTGCAAAGCCAGGGCAAGATCTTGGAGGGGGTAAAGCTCAAGATCGTGCAGGAAAGGAGTCAGGATCCGGAATTTGTTTGGCAGATTGCGGCGTACAACGCGATAACCCTTCATCGGATAATCCAGATCGAGTCCAAGCCGTTTAAGCTCAGAAGGCAGTCGTGGATTACCCTGCCGTAAGCGCGCCTCGCCGCGGCAGTCTGTACATGGCCAAGGTGGCAGAAGAGCACCTTGGCTTTTTTCATTGAGTTTGTTATACTGGAAGATGTCAATATGCCCGCCTAAGTTTTTGCACATATGTTCTCGTACGTGTATATTTTAAGAAGCGAAAAAGATGGCAAGATGTATATAGGATGCACTGATAATCTACAAAAACGCCTACGAGAACATAACGCAGGTGGGTCATTTGCCACACAAACCAGGATACCGCTAACGCTTATTTACTATGAAGCTTATCCCCATAGAAAAGATGCTGAACAACGCGAGAAATTTTTCAAAACAGGATGGGGTAGACAATATATGCAACGAGCTCTAAAACATTACTTTAGTGCAAAAATTTAGGCGGGTATGACGAATGTGGATGAATTAAAAAGCAAGCTTACGCAGGAGAATTTTACCGAAGTTTGGCTGCGCACTGAGCCGGCAGGGTATGCCTATGATGATCATACCCATCCGGTGGATACGGTATATATTGTAATAACCGGCGAACTGGTTACCAATACCGGCGGAAAAGAAGCAACGATCGGGCCGGGTCAGCGCTGGGATGTTCCGAAAAATATGCCGCATTCCTCGCACATTGGTCCTGAGGGATGCACCTATCTCACTGGCGTAAAAATGTGAGTGTAGTATAGTAGATGTATGTTAGGGGGAATACAGCAGTTAGTCTCAAGCATCAATTGGTCTCGGCCAAGCTGGGATTTATTCATTTTTTTGTTTTTCTTTATTATCGCGTTTTTGTACGGTTTTTCTTTGGGACGCGACCGTATTTTAGTGATTTTAGTTTCCATCTATATTGCCCTGGCGGTAGTTCCCGCCTTTCCTTATCTTGATCGTCTACATCTTGATGTGTCAGTGCAGGGTTTTGCATTCCGCGTAACCTCGTTTTACATTGTATTCGTAGTTTTGTTTTTCCTGTTATCTCGCTCCGCGCTTGTGAATCTCTTGGGCGCGCAAAACACAGGAGTGGGAGATCGTTTAATTGAGGTTATTATTTTTAGTATTTTGCACGTTGGACTTTTAGTTTCTGTTACGCTCTCTTTTTTACCTCAAAATGCCCTGATGCAGCTTTCTACCGGCACGCGCGAAGTATTTACCTCTGATATGGGCAAGTTTTTGTGGCTTGTCGCGCCGGTAATCGCAATGATTATATCTTCACACCATCGATGGCGAAGAGGAGGATTCCAGGGCTAAGCCCTGTGGCATCTTAGGGCTTAGCCCCGTATGTGTGCTATAATGGAGTGATATATAGTATAGTTATGTTGTCCAGAAAACAACTCTCCATTTCGATTATTTCCTCCTTACTGATTAGTGTGGGCGGGGCATTTGTGCTGGGAGGAGTGCAGGCGCAAGTAACCTGTACAACCGATGCGAATTGCGTGAGTCTTGGCCCGGAATTTCGCTGTGTGTCCAGTCGCTGTAATCTTCCGCCGCCGATTTGGAATGTGGATGGAACAGGACTGGCAAGTGGCGGTCAAAACGCGCAGATTTTTTTAACCGGTAGCGCCGCCACGAATTCAGCGCGATTTGGAAATTTGCAAATTGGTTTTGGAAATCAAATTAACAATCTTGCAACAAGCGGTACTGCGCGCGAAGTTGCTGTACAATATCAAAGTGGCAATCAGGGGTTTACAGTGTATAATGGAGGTACAGAGCCACGTCTGCGTGTGGATAGCGCTGGCAATGTAAGCATTGCGCAAGGGCTGAATGTAGGAGGCGCGACTGGCGCAGGCGCAGGGGAAATTCTTGCATCAGGCAATATCCAAAGTACAGCCGGTATGATTCGCGGAAATTTTGTGGCTAGTGATGGGACAGTTTGCGCAAGCGGACAAATTCTTCAGCGCAGTGGCGCCGCCTGGGTGTGCGCAGCGCTTGCCGGGCCATGCAATGGCGCGGTGTATGAGCAACCTTCGGCGCTTTCAAGGGACGGCAATCGCGGAGGATATTTGAGCGCCCGTATTGAATGTCCTCCTGCAATGCATATCTGCACAACATCGGAGATTCTTGAAAGCATACAATGCGGCGCGTTTTCTGGAAATGATACCAACGGAGGAGCGCCGATGTGGATTAACAATCTTGCGCCATCTCTTCCAACGCCGACCAATGACTGTGGAGGTTGGACAACAAATGCAAGCGCCTCTGTAGGAGTGGTGTATACTTATAATGCGGCCGGAGGAGTGGCCGGCACTGCCGGATGCAATAGTGTACTTAAATTCGCCTGTTGTCAATGATATGACAAATGTAAAATTCAAAATGCAAAATGTAAAATTATTGTTACTGTTTGGAGCATTTTTAATTTCAGCGTCTTCAGCGCAGGCTCAAGTCAGTTATTGCGCGCCGGGAACAACTGCCTGCTCGCAAGGATGTACACTTGGCGTTAATTGTACCAGTTGCTGGAGCGCGCCGACATGTACGATTACTGGGCAAACCGCGCCCACTTGTGGATCATGTCAGTGTCCATCTGGCCAGATTGTTTGTGGAAGCGCGTGTCAGCTTCCGGCCGCAACTTCTGGCCAACCGTGCGATGCTGGGCAGGGGGCTGGATCAGGAACGTTTGATAGTTGTGGAGTATGTCAGGCAAATGCGCCGCGCTATGCTACCCGGCAATACTCATTTCCGGGCACTGCGGAAGACGGATATATTAATATCAAAGGAAATCTTCGCACTTCTTCTGATATGTATCTTACTTCTGGCAAAGCAATTCGGGTTGACGGAAGCGGTGCAACACCTACTATATTGAATATCGGAAATTTTACCGGCACAGGCGGGGTAAATGTGACTATCCTTGGCACACTTGCCCTTGATGCGCTTACCGCTGATCGCGTAACTGGAGATGAGCTTTGCATTGGCGTGGATTGCCGCACCAGTTGGCCTGTGGCAGAGGGAGGGGGACTAACTGGAAGCGGCACTGCCAACCAAGTGGCATTTTTCACCAGCGCATCAAACCTTGATTCTGATGCTAATCTTTTTTGGGATAACATAAATAAGCGGCTTGGCATTGGCACTGCCACTACCCCAGGCAGTACGCTTACGGTTCGACGCTCTGCCGCCGGAGTCGCGTTTGCGGTGCGCAATACCGGTGATAACGCTAACACATTCGCGATTACTGACACCGGATTACTTACTGTGGGCGTTGTGCCGTGGGCGCAGTTACGCGACATTCCTTCCGCATGCGCATCTGGCAAGTTTGTTATAGATATTGAAAGCGGTACTTGCGCTTTGCCAAGCTCCGCGGCTGAATCCGACCCAGTTTACCTGGCATGGTATAATAGCGCTAACCCCGGTATCTCCAATTTAAAAGTTGTCGGTGGCGGAGCTTTTGGCGGGTATACGCCGGATGCAACATGGAAGATAACCACGCCAAACATTTACATTGGTGATCCGGCAGTAGGTGGTACAATCATCGGCGCAGGTTCTGGCCAAAGCGCCGGAGATATTACCACGGATGGAAATCTTGTAGTAAAAGGTTGTTTTGGGGCAATTTATCGCGGGGGAACATTGAGTACATATCAAGGAAATGTAAGTTATACAGATCCGGTATTGGGAACTTTGAACGGCTATAAAGCCGTGAATGAAATTTGCAAAGATTCTGCGGGTATATTAAGTGGAAGCCATGTCTGCAGTGTGCAAGAAATTTTGGAAAGCATCAAATGCGGCGCAGCACTTCCGGGAACTGGCATTGTATGGGTGCAAGATGGCCCTCCTGGATTTACGGCGAACGTAAACGATTGTATTGGATGGACTTCCGCGGCTGGCGACTCTTATGGACGATACTGGGCGTTTGACGCAAATGGCGGCCAAGCATGGGTGCAACCTTGCAATGGTTTAGCCCGCGCGTTTGCTTGTTGCAAATAAATATGCGCAAAATTTCCATTTTTGTTATTTTATTAAGCGGGTCAGCTATTTTTGCGCTTGCAAACCCGGCCAATGCTCAGCGCAATACCACTTGCGCAACAAGTGGAGGTGGCCGTAATTGCACAAATGAGCAACCCGCCGGCCAGACTTGGTATTATTGCGGAGGCACATGCCGTTTGCTTCCTGCTGATCCCGGAGCGCCATTTTCTCTGAATTGCGCCTCCTGCGTTTGGCAATGCCCGTCTGGAACTACGCTTTGCGGTTCTACAAATACCTGCGTAACCAATCTTGCGTGTCCATCGGGCACTACATTTGATGCGTGTTCTAATAGCTGCTCAACCCCCTACATTCTTAGAAATCAATTAACGCCGCAGGCAGATACTTATCTCAAAATTACCGGCAACTTGGAAAGCACAAGCGGGGATTTATATTTGGCAAACACAAAAGCCATACGGATTGACGCAACCGGCGCAAGTGTTTTGAATTTGGGGAATTATACCGCGGCAGGAACGGATTTTAATTTAACACTTCACGGAAAACTGGAGACATCATTGACTTTACAAAATGTTGATCCAGTTTATGGCACAGATAAAGACCGCTGGCGACTGCGTTTGGATAATGCCGCGAATGATTTTCAGATTATGCGCGTACGTTGGCCTAGTGAAGTTACGAGAATGGAAGATATGGTAGCGTGGTTTGATTACACAACCGGCGGTTTAGGATCCTCATACAGTATTACTACCAAATCCATTTTGCCACAAGGAGGTGGTGCCCAAATACTTTTGTTAGGCGACATTGATGATACAATACGCGTATCGAACAATTTGCGCGTGGATGGAAGCGCGGTACTTGGAGCTGCAACTCCAGCCGCTACTGCGCTATTGGACCTCACTTCTACGACAAAAGGTTTATTGCCGCCACGCATGACTACTGCGCAAAGAAACGGCGTAGTTTCGCCAGCCGCTGGCCTGACCATTTATAATACTAGTACCAATGAACTCAATGTGTACAAAGGTGCGTCCGGGTGGCAGGCCGTTGGTGCTGCCGCAGCGGAAACTGACCCGATTTATACAGCATGGTATACTGGAGGCAATCCGACTTTACAGAGTTTATCTATAAGTAATCTTACTGTCACAGGCACTACCACAACTCCAACACTTTGTTTAGGAGTAAACTGCCGTGGTAGCTGGCTTTCCGCAGGCAAATACTTGACAATTAATGCGGGAACAAACACGATTTCCGCAGTTGATTCAGCCGGTTGTTTTGGTCCAAAATTTACCGGACTTACCACAAGTGCGGGTGTAGGTGGAGTAGTACCAAGTACAGGAAGTTTTGCCAGTGGACGAACTAACGGAGATATTGCCTTTAATAGCGTTCAACAATACCGTGCCGCAAATTCAGCGTGCGCTGCCGCGCATCCGGGCAGTCATCTTTGCACAACTGCGGAAATTTTAAATTCTATCAACTGTGAAAGTTCAACAGTACTAAATAGCGCGCTTGAGGAATCCTGGATTTCCAATGGCGCACCCGCTCTTCCAGCGCAAACCAACGATTGTCAGGGTTGGAATTACGGCGTGTTATCCGCATCATTTAATGGCGTTGCATGGGCATTTGGAACTGATGGCGGAGCCGGGTGGGCAAGAGCTTGTTCAGAGATAAAACCATTAGCATGTTGTCAATAATTTATGCCAATACCAACATTGAAATATAGGTTTATTTTCACAGTGATTGCGCTTGCGTTTGGAATTTTTGTTTTACCATCCGCAGGGTTTGCTTATGGTGTTTGCGGTGCGAATACGCTTCTGTATTGTACTGGGCCATGTCAGTCTGTCTCTACATGGACTTCATCATATAATTGCGCTTCTGGCGCAACGAGCGTGTGCGGAACAGCAACTGATTGGCGGTCAAACTCAAATTGTGTTGCCAAAGAATTTTCTTATAGCACAAGCAGTGGCGATGGTTCTTGCGCCTGTACTTGTCCAGCCGGATTTTCCACTAATTGCGGAACATATTGTTTAAATACTCCTGCCACATCATGTTACGGTTCAAATTGCACGGGTGGAATATGCAATTCCGGATACACCCGTAACTCGTGCGGACAATGCGTTCCCGCAACATACACTCCCACCTATCTTGATTACTATCAAACCCCGCAATCTGGCAGTATAAACATCGGTGGAAGTGCAACGGTTGGCGGAAATATTTATACTAACGCGATCTACTCCGGCGCCGGCGGCGCAGCAAATATTTGGATGGGGGATAGTGATGATACTTTGCAAGTGAATGGAAATATCACTATTGGCAGTAGCAAAAGTCTTACTCTTGGAAGTGTGGCAAGAACATCTTGGCCAATCGGACTTCCAGCAGGTACTTCCGGTCAAACGCTTCGGCACGACGGCACAAACTGGGTTGCCAATAGCATACTGTATAACAATGGAACTAATGTTGGCATTGGCACAACTACTCCCGGAACAAAATTGGATGTGGTAGGAACACTGAAAACGACCGGATTTCAATTGGGATCTTCCGCATCCGTCGGACAAGTTCTCACAACCGATGCCTCTGGAGTCGGCACTTGGCAAACGTCGCCAGCCACGATAGGCGGAAGCGGAACTGTAAATACGCTTGCAAAATTTACCGGAGGAACAGTGCTTGGTAATTCACAAATCGTTGATGATGGCGTAAATACTGGAATTGGCACCATGGCACCAGATACAAAATTACACATAACAGGTGGTAATAATGCGACATTAGCAAATGGATCAGGGTATGTAGTCATAGGAAATACTGCGGGAGGCAATGTTGTATTGGATAGTTGGGGAATGATGACGCGCAGTAATGGTGGAAAAGGGTTAATGTTTTTGCAAAATAATGGCGGTGATATTCTAGTTCACAATGCCCAAGGGGGAAGTTCAGTTTTTTCTATCAAGGATTCCGGTAGGGTAGGAGTTGGAACAAGTTCTCCAGAAGAGAAACTTGAGGTATGGGAGGGCAGTGCCGGCCCTACTCGTCTGCGTATCAGGGATATGGATGCAGGACAGAACCCAGAATTACAATTGTATTATGGGGGAACTAGTGGCAGTGATCATTGGGCGTTTTTCGTCGATAAAGCAAATAACAATTCATTGACAGTGTGGCAAGGGTCAGACATTTCTGGCACATCAATTATGGAACTTGATTCTTTGGGAAATTTAACAGTTATGGGAAATACTACAACAAACAATATCACTGCTGATAATCTTATAATAAATGCGGGTGGTGAAGTAATAGTGCCAGGTGGAATCCAAACATTGCCATCTTATACATTCACTGGCGATACCAACACCGGTATCTACAGCGGCAATGCGGATACTCTACGCTTTTCAACTGCCGGTGCGTCAAGATTAGAAATTAATTCAAGCGGTGATGTCACGATTAATAGCGGCAATGCACTAAAATTTACCACTAACAACGTTGCTGCGCCTTCCGCAACAGATAGTTTAGTTGGAACAAGACTACTTCTTTATCCCAATGCTGCGCCTTCGCATTATGCAATCGGCGTTCAATCTAGTAATATGTGGTTTAATTCGTATAGTGGTTATAAATTTTATAGTAATGTTCAGCAAAAAGCTGAATTAACTAATGAGGGGACGCTTGATTTGGAGGGTGGTTTGATCGCCGGGACAGGAAATAAAATCATTGTCAATACCGCTGGCGGACTTAAAATGGAAGAACTTGCAAACGAAGATTGGGATCAGAATGGTGATGGGAAGTTAATTATTGGGGTATTGGGTGGAGTTAGCTGTGCAAATGTCTGTGCTAGTCATGGCTTACCTTGTTGGGCCGCGTACACCTTAGCAGGTGCTGTGAGAGGATTATCAGGAGATGGTTGTTCCTCAACGAGTGGCTATGCATATTGTTGGTGTGGGTCATAGTAGTGTTTGAAGGAATTCTAGGACAGCGCGAAGTCAAGCTTTGCGCTGTTTTTGTGATACCGTCAAATTAGGAGGTTCTTAATGAAAAGAGCATTGACAATTTTGCTCGTGCTGGGCTGTGCGGACACCCGCTATCAGCCGAGCACCTCCCCAAACCCCTGCGGACGATTTGCGACGGCCGCACACAATCGTCCGCAACCGTCAACGCTCCTTCCGCTAATTTACCTTAGCCCGACTGAAATTCGCCCACGGCGAATTTGGGCGGGTCCGCCCTTTTTCCCAACCACTGCTCGTCTCCTCCCCGGAGCTCCGAGCAGCTTTCATTTTTTTCATCATACTATTGTGCCACCCACCTCGCGACCACCAATTTGCTATGCGGACAAAACGCGACGGTCGTCGCAAATCGTCCGCACCAGCCAACGCCCATTGCGCATTTTGCACATTTTTTCATTGCTTTTTTGTTTTTGTGAATGTGCTATACTGATTTACTATGGTATCTCATCTCTATAACTCATATATTAAGCGCAAGGAGAGATTTTCGGCTGGTTATCATAATTTGTACAATTCTCTTCCATTCAACACATAACAAAAATCTCACGATCGTGAGATTTTTGTTATAAACTGCCGCGAAGTCATTAGCGCACGCCAGCTGACTTTCGCAAATTATTCACTCCATAATATCATGCGCGAAAAGGAGGTTGTGGATAAGTCTATTTCAATATGCATATCAAATGTGATACGATGGCCACACTTATCAATAACAAAAAAGTCACGATCGTGAACTTTTTGCGATAGATTATGGCGCAGCGTTTAAAGAATTCAAAGCAAAAGTCCGCGAAATCGCAATCCAATGCCAGCCGCGCATCTAGGAGTCGTATGCTATCATCTGCCCGTGTGTATCTTCAGGATTTTGCGCACGAGTTCTCGGTTTTTACCGGTGCGATATCAGGACGGCATCCTATGGGTTTTGCTGAGTACGAAGATAAGTTGGTCGCGCAAGAGGCGCGTGAGCGCAAAGCGCGACTTTACGAATTAAGGCGGCGCAAATGGATTGAAACAAAAAAGATAGGGGAGCGCTTGCTTGTGCGGCTTACAAAACAGGGCTGGCAACGCGCCCTTCGCGACCAAATTCGCTGTACTTCCGTAAAATGTAAAGACGGAATTTGCATTGTGGTTTTTGATGTGCCGGAATCCGAGCGACATGTTCGCGATGCCCTGCGCGAGATTTTGCAAAGTTGTAATTTTACAATGCTGCAAAAAAGCGTGTGGGTGAGCCGCAAAGATATTATCAAGCCGCTTTGCGCGCTTTTGCAGGGCGCGAAGCTTGAGCGCTGGGTTCGCATATTGGTTGGCAAAGAGCTTACAAGTTCATTTCTTAGGCGCACTATTACGCGCGCTCAAGCATCCACCGCATCCGCGATTGCAACAAAAAAGTCACGATCGTGAACTTTTTGTTATGCATTAAATTGCACGATAATTTCCATCTACGGGTTTTGTGATAGGTTTTATGAAATTTATGAGTGTGATATACTGCGAATGATCTATGTTCAAGCTTTATAATTCCTATACCAAGCGCAAGGAGGGGTTTCGGCCCGCCCATCAAGTGGGCGAGGCTCGCCTCCGGCGGCCGCTAAAGGATAAGCAGGTGGGGATGTATAATTGCGGGCCCACGGTCTATGACTATGTGCATATTGGAAATTTGCGCGCGTTTTTGTTTGCCGATATTTTGCGGCGGTATTTGGAATATCGTAGATACAAAGTGAAACAGGTGATGAATATTACTGATGTGGGGCATATGGTTGCCGATGGTGAAAATGGTGAGGATAAAATGTCCGTGGCAATGCGTCGAGAGGGTAAAGGGCCGGCGGAAGTCGCGCGTTTTTACGAAAAAGCATTTTTTCAAGACATCAATACGCTCGGTATCAAGCCAGCCTGGAAATATCCGCGTGCCACTGAGCATATTCCGGAGATGATCGCGCTAATTAAAAAATTACTCAAACGCGGGCATGCGTATTTGGTGGCGGAATCTGCACCACCCCTAACCCCTCCTCCACAAGGAGGGGAAACGAATCAATTTCCTCCCCTGCCCGAGGGGAGGTTAGGAGGGGTGGGAGCTTCTGTTTATTACGACTTATCTACTTTTCCAAACTACGGCAAACTTTCCGGAAACAAAGTAGATGATCTCATTCCCGGAGCACGAGTGGATGTTATTCATGAAAAACGCAATCCGTATGATTTCGCGCTGTGGATTTATAAACCGGAGCATGTTTTAAAATGGAGTGCGCCATGGGGCGCGGGATATCCGGGCTGGCATTTAGAGTGTTCTGCAATGTCCATGAAATATCTTGGGCAAACGCTTGATATCCACACAGGCGGCGAAGATAATAAGTTCCCGCATCATGAGTGCGAGATCGCGCAGTCAGAGGGCGCAACCGGCAAGCCATTTGCGCGCTATTGGTTGCATGTCAAACATTTACTGGTTGATGGCAAAAAAATGTCAAAATCGCTGGGAAATTTTTATACTCTGAAAGATTTACTGCAAAAAGGATATTCAGCGCGCGCGATTCGTTATGCGCTTATTTCAACGCACTATCGGGAAACTCTGAATTTTACTTTGGAAAGCGTGAAGGCGGCGGAGAATGCGTTGCAAAGGGTGGATGAGGTGGTGGATAGGTTGCATCCCCCCTCACCCCAACCCTCTCCCGCACGGGGAGAGGGAGTAAAGCGCATTCCCTCGCCCTTCATGGGAGAGGGGCAGGGTGAGGGTTTTGCGCGATTGGTCGCACGCACCCGCAAGGATTTTATTGCCGCCATGGATGATGATTTAAATGTTTCAAAGGCGCTGGCAGTGATGTTTGAATTGGTGAAAAAAATCAATAAAGTAATGGATAGACCCTCACCGGTCCTTCGGACACCCTCTCCCGAAGGGGTCGAAGACGGGCCGAGCGAGCGCAGGCCCCGGGGAGGGGTGGGTGAGGGGTTGAAATTGCTGATGGAATTTGATGAGGTGCTGGGATTGGGGATTGGAAAAAGTGAAAAGCGCACTGTGCCAGAAGAAATTATGAAATTAGTGCAAGAGCGTGAAAAAGCGCGCAATAAAAAAGATTTTGGCCGTGCTGATGCGTTGCGTAAAGAAATTGCAGAACATGGCTATATTTTGGAAGACACAGCGCAAGGTCCGAGGGTGAAATTAAAATAGAAGAGCCGCCGCGAGGTTGAGCCAAGCGGCGGCGTGCTAAAGAACGGATCTCAGCGCAAGCGCTATAGGTGCTTGAGTTCTGCGCGGATTGCGATGAGCGGCTGTCCTGTTGGGAAGGGCTTTGGAACAAAGGTCGTGATGATTCCTTCATGAAGGAGATCACGCCCTCCTTCCTCATACCCACGATGGGTGTTGAAGCTACTGCGCCGCGGCGATTGATGGCTTGAGCACGGCGCGGAAATCGCCAGTCGTAAATGGCTTGGGAATGAAGCCGGCGATGAGCGCCCTCAGCTCATCGGTTAGCAAGTGACTGTCAGCGCCCGACATCACGAACACTCGTAGATCTCTGTATTCCTTGAGTGCTTCAGCGACGATTGCACAGCCATTTTCACCATTGAGTCCGATGTCGCTTACCAGAATATCAAATGGTTCGCCCTCTGCTTTGGCCTGCGCAAGTGCCGTACGGACTGCGCTTCCGAAGCCGTGCTCGCCCGCCTCAATGATGGTAACGACCGTGTATCCGTCTGCCTCAAGGATACCCTCAAGGATGCGTAGGACTACTCTTGCCACCATCGGCTCATCATCTACAACGAGGATGTTTAGCAGTCTTTTTTCCACGTTTCCTCCAATGTACAAGTCTGGCTCTATTTAAGCACACTAAGAAGAGTTTGTCAACTCTTCTTGTTTTGTTTTTGTATTATTAAAGCCATTTTTTCTTTTTGAATATCCCAATTACCACAAGCGTGCCAAGCATCATCAGCCCAAGAATCGCCCAAAAATCATACAGTTTGCCAATAAGCGGTGTTGAATATGCAGGAATAATGAAAAGATTGGAAAATAAAGTCAACCCCAAAAGAATAATGGAAAAAATTGTAAGCGTTTTCATGATATCATTCAGACGGAGCGAAAGCAGGGTAGAGTGAGTATCTTGCACTGCATCAATGGCGCTATTATATGTTTCAAGGTGATCCCAGATTTCTTTGGTGTGATCAATTAGACGATCATAGGTATGCAAAGAATCGTCAGACACTTTCATGTAATGTGGTAAAAGATTTATGAGGCGTCGCAAGAGATCACGATGCGGCTGCATGGCCTTGCGAAAGGTGACAACATTATTTTTAAGGCGCAAGATTTCATAGACAGTTTCTTTGGTTCTGCCATGGAGTACTTTTGTGTGCAAAGTATCGATGTCATTTGAAATATGAAAGATCATGGGGAAGCAGGCATCAAAAAGCTCGTCAAGAAGCTGGGAAATAAAACGCGTTGGATCTGCCATAAGATCGTCGCGATGATCCGGTTTTAGCTCCAGGAGCTGGAAGAAATTTTTAAGGTCCATAAAACTATTTTCATGAACAGTAATAACCTTGTTTTTGAAAATGAAAAAATCAATTTCTTGCTGTTCTATTTCGCGAGTTTTTTGGTTAAAAAGCGGGAAAACAAAGATTGCAAAAATATACTTGCGATCAAGCCGCGGCACTACTTTGGGGCGCTGGATAGGCGGCAAACAATCCTTAAGATCAAGCGGGTGCAAATTATAGGCCTTTTCCAAGTATTGCAGTTCTTCCCCGCTCGTTTTAACCGCATTTATCCATTGATAGCGTTTTCCTTTCAGGGTGTGGATAGTTGATGGCGTCATAGATATATCTCATTATAGCAAACTATGGTATACTTTACTAATTATTAAGGTAGTCGCCGCTCTTTAGGCGGCGCGCAGGCTAAAGACCTGCGGCTACATATGGCACAAGTAGTCGCCGCTCTTTAGGCGGCGCGCAGGCTAAAGACCTGCGGCTACATATGGCACAAGAAGAAAAACCAAAAATAGTCCCAACTGAACAACCGCCGGAAATAGAAAAAATTCCTGAAGCGCCAAAAGAGGCGCCTGTCCTTGAGGTTCCAATGGAACGTCCGCCTGCGGAAAAAGAATTGCCGGCAAAAGCGCCGCCGCCAATTGCGCCGGCAGTGTTGCCGCCGGCAGTACCAGCAGATCCAGTGCTTAAGCAAATTGAAACAATCCTTGCGGAGGATTTGGAAGAGGTTTATGCGCAACTTCCGCCAGAGCTTAAGCCAAAGTTTAAGGTCAAGGGCGAGGAAGTCGCGAGCGCAATTCGCACTATGATGGCAACTGCCAAGATTAAAGCGCGCAAAGTATTAAAGCTCATTGCGCAGTGGCTCAAAATTATTCCGGGTGTGAACAAATTTTTTCTGGAACAAGAAGCCGCGATCAAAGCGCAGAAAATTATGGCTGTCGCGCAGGAGGAGAAGGAAGTATGATGCCAATATACGAATTTCATGCCAATCTACAAATTGCAAATTCGTATTTGTAGATTTGAATAAGATTTGTAGATTTGCATTACATTTATGCTACAGTTCGCAATCAATATCACTCCGCCGGAAATACCATCCGCCGGATTTATCACGGCAGGAATTATTGTGGGATTTTATGGTGGCATTATTGCGGCCGTATTTGCCGCGCGCGCGGCATTGCGCTTTTGGTATAAAAAAGCCATTGGGCTTAAAAAAACTATTCTTCTTGTAAGCGTGCCAAAGGAGGCCGCTGAGAAAAAATCAGAACTTGAAAAACAAAAAGCGCTCCAAGAGATTCAAGAGGATATCGCGGTCGGGGAAAAATTATTTGCCGCAATCGGCGGTCTGCGAGCGGAGCGTGGAATTATCGCTTGGTTTTTAGGGCGTTCTGATCTTTTTTCATTTGAGATTGTTGTGAAGGGCGGATTAATTTGGTTTTATGTCGCGACCCACCCCAAATATAAAGATTATGTTATACAGCAAATCCAAGCGTTGTATCACAATGCTCAAGTTGAAGAAGTTGAGGACTATAATATTTTTACTTCCAAAGGCGCGATTGCCGGCGGCTATCTCACGCTTAAGCGTCCAACACTTTTTCCACTCAAAACTTATCGCAAACTTGAAGCTGATCCGCTTGATGGCTTAGCAAACGCGCTTTCACGTATTGATAAAGCAGATGGCGCGGCTATTCAGTTTGTCGTACGCTCCGCGCGCAAAAAATGGCGCAAGTACGGCGCAAAAGTTGCTATTGAAATGCAAAAAGGAAAAAGCGCGCATGAGGCAATGGCATCTATTTCAATATTTAAAGGATTTAGCAAAGCGTTTAAGACCAGTAAAAAAGGCCCGGGTGGAGCGCCAGCTGAGGAGCAATCAAAAAGATTTTTGTCAGCCATGGAGCAGGAACAGCAAAAAGCAATTCAGGAAAAAGCATCAAAAGCCGGGCTGGACATGAATATCCGGGTGATAACCGCGGCAAAAACCGGAACACAAGCGCATGAATATCTAAAAAATATAATGAACGCGTTTGTGCAGTATGATTGGTTTGAGTATGGAAACAGTTTTGGGAAATCCTATCCGCGCTTAACTTCGTTTATTGCGCGCGATTTTATTTATCGCGGCTGGCGTCAAAAGCGCCGCGTAACACTGGGCGCGGAAGAGGCGGCCTCGGTTTGGCATTTGCCGCTGCCTACCACTGAGACGCCGAATATCCGCTGGCTTCTCGCGCGTAAAGCGCCTGCGCCGGTAAATGTCCCCAAAGAAGGAATTACACTTGGCTACAATCGCTACCGCGGCATTGATACAGTGATAAAACTCAAACGCGATGATCGCCGGCGGCATCTCTACATTATCGGTAAATCCGGAACAGGAAAATCTGTGTTTATTGAAAATCTGGCAATTCAGGATATTCGCGCTGGCGAAGGCGTATGTGTGGTGGATCCGCATGGTGATTTGATTGAGCATATTTTGGCCGCGGTGCCCAAAGAACGGATTGATGATGTGATTATTTTTGATCCTTCGGATTTGGAGCGGCCGGTGGGGCTTAATATGCTGGAGGCAAAAGACGAAGGCACTAAGGATTTTGCCGTGCAGGAAATGATCGCGATTTTTTACAAACTATTTCCTCCAGAAATGATTGGTCCGATGTTTGAACATAATATGCGCAATGTGATGCTCACGCTCATGTCAGATCCCAATGAAAATGGCACCATTGCGGAAATCCCGCGCATGTTTTCCGACGCGGATTATCAAAAGTTCTGGGTGGCCAAGCTTAAAGATCCGGTAGTGCGCGCGTTTTGGGAAAAAGAAATGGCAAAAACCAGCGATTTTCATAAATCAGAAATGCTTGGTTACTTAATTTCAAAAGTCGGTCGATTTGTGGAAAACGCGATGATGCGCAATATTATTGGCCAGCAAAACTCCGGCTTTGATATTCGCGAAGTCATGGATAAAAAGAAAGTGCTTTTGGTAAATCTTGCCAAAGGAAAAACCGGAGAGGTGAACTCCAATTTGCTCGGGCTTATTATTGTATCAAAACTGCAGATGGCGGCTCTTGGCCGCGCGGATTTGCCAGAGGCGGAGCGGCACGATTTTTATCTTTATATTGATGAGTTTCAAAACTTTATTACTGATTCTATTGCCACGATTTTATCTGAGGCGCGCAAATACCGTTTGTGTCTTATTATCGCGCACCAATATATGGGACAACTGTCTGGCGGAAAAGAAGGCGGACAAGATACCAAGATTCGTGATGCCGTGCTTGGAAATGCCGGGACCATGTCGTCATTTCGCATCGGCGTTGAAGACGCGGAAGTTATGGCAAAAGAATTCGCGCCGGTATTTAATGAGTATGACATGATCAACATTGAGCAATATACGGCATACATAAAATTGTTGGTGGACAATCAATCAACCAGGCCGTTTAATATGCACACTTATCCGCCCATAAAAGGCGATCCAAAAATTGCCGAAGCAATAAAACAACTTTCGCGCCTGAAATACGGCCGCGATCGCGCGATTGTGGAAGCAGAGATTTTGGAACGCTCGCAGTTGGGCGAGCCGGAGCGAACTGCCGGACCTTTGGTAGGGGAGCGCGGATTATGATTCTTCTAACAGTTTTTTACGGTGTTTTCCTTTTGGGAATTGGTTTTTTAGGTTTTTCCATGCTTTCGAGTTTGCGCGCGGAGGCGCCGTATGTTCCAACCGGAAGGCGAGATTTGAAAAAAATCCTGGAAGCGGCGGAAATTAAACCCGGCGAAGTATTTTATGATTTAGGAAGCGGTGATGGCCGTGCTGTGCGCGCGGCGGCGCGTTTGGGTGCGCGCGCTGTGGGATTTGAACAGTCGTGGTTGCTGGTTTGGTGGTCGCGGCTGTGGTGGCGCACTGCCACCACCCGGCAGTGTGGATTCGGAAGGAACGCAAGGGTCCTCTTTCGGCCTTCGGCCTGCAGACGCTCCCAATCCTTCCTCACCACACCGCCGAGCGTTGGCAGTGCTTCTTTTTTAAAAAAGAATTATTTACGGGAAAATTTGTCTGATGCGGATGTGATTTTTTGTTATTTAATGCCCAAAGCCATGGAACATTTGAAGGAAAAATTTGAAACCGAACTTAAGCCCGGTACGCGTATTTTTTCCCGTGCTTTTAAAATTCCGGGCTGGACGCCGCAGGCGCGTTTACAGTTTTCCCGCCGCGCCCCGCCGGTGTATGTGTATGTGAAAGAGTAGCACACATTGCAAAATGGGAGACGTTGCGATGCGTTGAAAATATGCAAAAACCGTGATTGTCAACTATTCACGATCGTGATAAACTGACAAGCAGTGAAGCACCCCAAAATTGAGCAAAAAAATATGAGTCTGAAATTAAAACTAAAACAGTGGGAAATTTCACTGTTGGAATGGGAACTTGCGCATCCTCAGGAAGAGAGTGTGCATGTGTCGCGTACTCGCAAGTGGACAAGCACTGGGCTTGGCCCCGAAGTCTATGCCGCGGAGCAACGCTATTGGACGCGCAAGAAATTGGTGGCCAAGCAAAAAATGCTTGCCCAGCGCCTCGCATACCTAAAGCGACATCATTATTTGGAGCGCGTTAAGGAAGCGGATCACACTTTTGAAAAACTGACCGCGCGCGGAAAGTTTGAAGTATTGCGCCTTCAGTTCGCGCTGCATATGCAGGCACAGCGTCACAAACCATGGAATGGAAAATTTTATTTGGTGGTATTTGATATTCCGGAAACAATGCGCCGATATCGCGATTTTTTCCGAAAACTGCTGAAAAGCAACGGTTTTAAGTTCTTGCAGTTGAGCGTGTGGATGACGCGCTATGACCCGCGCCCGGCGCTTGACGATATAGTGCGTTATCTAAAATTGCAGATACATTATGAACTAATGGAAATTGATTGCGGCGGTTGCAGCCCGCGCGTGCAACGGAAGATTAGGTAGTTTGTGCGAAAATCTCCAAAAATGTGATTGTCAAATACTCACGATCGTGATAAACTGACAATCAGTGCCGCATGTGATTTGCGAGTTTTTGTGACAGGATAAAAAACTTTCTAAATTAAAAGAAGCGCGTCCTGCGAAGCAGGCGCGCCTAGAAACCTTCTTAACGAACGCCCAAGGTTGAACCGTCGTACTCCAGTCCCTTGGGTTGGATGACCACTTTCTTTTCTTCGCCGCGCTTTTCGATGTGGCCGGCGCGCATGGCTTTGAAATCGCACTGCTCGGCAAGTGTGATTACCTGTTCCACATCGGCCGTTGGTACATAAAGCGCAAAACCCGCGCCCATGTTGAAGTTGCCGTACATCTCTGTGTCGTTTACCGGACCGCACTCCTGGATGAAGCGAAAGATCGGCTGGGGTTCCGGGATTTTTTCCAGCAGATACACGAACGGTTCGCGCGCGCGCATGAGCTTGCGCCAGCCGTGTCCGGTGATGTTCACCGTGTAGTGTATACTCACGCCATGGTTGAGGCAATCCTCAACAAGTGCGACGTAGATGTATGTCGGATCCAGCAGTGCCTCACCGTATGTCCGCCCATCAGGAAGCTGAGTGAGATATCCTTCGGGCAAATTGTCGGCAATCGTCCGCGCCATCGTGAGGCCGTTCGCGTGAATCCCGGAACTCTCGACAAGAACGATCGCGTCGCCGTGTTGGATTTTGCTCGGTGTGATGAGTCGTTCTTTAGGCTGCACCAGGCCGATCGCCGAACCGGAAAGTACCACTGCTTCGGGTACCACTACACCCTTGAGTGTTGGTGTTTCACCGCCGCCCCAGACACAGCGGGCGAGTATGCACGCTTGTTTCCATCCATGGATTAGATCACTACAACGTCGCGTGTCTTGGAACCAATCGGACGCGCCAACCGCAAGATGCATCGCCACCGAAAGCGGCAGAGCACCAAGCGTGATCATATCGTTTACGATCATCGCCACAGTGTCCTGTGCAATCTGGTCGTAATAGGACTTGCCGGTGAGTTTGTACATCGCGTCGGCAACGAGATTCTTCGTACCCAGCCCTTCCTCAACATGGGCAAGGAAACGGTCACCGGCGTCGATGAGGTACGCGCTCTCACCGCGACTCATTAGAACTTCCGATAAACCGAGTCGAGCGACGTTGATTGCTGTTTCCATCGCGGCAAGTTGTGCCTCGCGCTTGAACGGATCCATGGCATCGTAGTCCACACCTGTACCGGCGTAGGTTATTGCCTGTTTCTCGCTCATAGTCGCACTCTTTCTCCTACTTGTGCGTGGATTTGAGTCAATGATCTACTAGCCAGCCCCATGATATTAACATAATTCCTTACAGTTGCAAAATGCGTGGTGCCGTGGTACGCTGTAAATAGACAAATACCCATACAAAATATGCCAAACAAAAATGATGAGCTTGCCTTACAGCTTGCGGAATTTCGAAAAAAAATTGATGCGGCGCAGAAGATGATGGAGCAGGGCGATGTAGAGCAAGCTGAGGCATTCATAGCTGATTTGCGCGCGCACAGTCATGCCACGCAACCCACCCCAGTGCCGGATGGGAGTCGTATAATTGAAGGCGTGTTTGACGGACAGCGCATGATTGGCGCGGACGGAAAACAGTATTTAGTGCCGCCAAATTATGCGTCGAAGTCAAAGTTGGTGGAGGGTGATATGATGAAGCTCTCTATAACTTTGCAAGGCGCGTTTATTTATAAACAAATCGGACCTATTGAGCGCAAACGAGTGGCATGCACGCTCACCAAAGATGGCGAGGGATTGTGGCATGCAACTGATGGCGTGCATGAATGGCGCCTTTTGACTGCGGCAGTAACATTTTTTAAAGGCAAAGCCGGAGATGAGGTAATTATTTTCTTGCCAGGCGATGCTCCCTCAAAATGGGCAGCAGTGGAAAACATTATTGCAAAATAATCTATGGCATTAGCACTCTATCGCAAATATCGTCCCCAAACCTTTCGGGAAATTACCAATCAGAATCATGTCAAAATAACTCTTGAGCGAGAGGTTGCGCAAGAAAAGGTAGCACACGCCTACCTTTTTTCAGGTCCGCGAGGAACGGGAAAGACTTCGCTCGCGCGCATTTTGGCAAAAGCAGTGAATTGTCAGGGCTTAGCCCTGGACGCAAAAGGGCTAAGCCCTAGACAAAATGGTGAGCCGTGCAATAAATGCGAGGCATGCAATACTATTACGGAGGGACGTGCGCTGGATGTTATTGAAATTGACGCCGCTTCATATACCGGCGTAGATAATGTGCGCGAAACCATTGTTGAAACGGCGAAATTCGCGCCCTCGCGCCTTAAGTGCAAGGTATTCATTATTGATGAGGTGCATATGCTCTCAAATGCGGCCTGGAACGCGCTTTTGAAAATAATGGAGGAGCCTCCCGCGCATGTTATTTTTGTACTGGCCACAACCGAGGTGCATAAAGTTCCGGCAACGATTCTCTCACGCTGTCAGCGATTTGATTTTCATCGTATTCGCCCCTCTGACATGGTTGCGCGGTTGAAATTTATCGCGGCGCAGGAAAAAGTAAAAGTTGCAACGCCAGTGCTTCAATCTGTGGCGCGATTTGCCGAAGGGTGCGTACGCGACGCTGAAAGTTTGCTGGAGCAATTATTTTCATTGGGAGAAAAGGAAATTACCGAAGATGTGGCATCACTGGTACTTCCGCGCACTTCCATGCCGCTCGCGCTGGATTTACTGGAGTGTATAAGCGCGGGTGAGGTTAGACGCGCGCTTTTGCTTATCGGGTCGCTTACGGATCAAGGGATAGATCTTCCGCAATTTTCCAGCGACTTGCTGGAATTGTTGCGCAATGTGCTTCTGATTAAAAATGGCGGCAAGGACATGGTGGTTTCCGCGACAGACGCGTCCACATTTGAGCGTTTGGAAAAAATTAGCGACGGCTGGACAATGCCGCGGATACTCTTCATCGTTGATACATTTGTAAAAGCCAAACAAGGACTCAAGGGCGCAACCATTCCGCAATTGCCATTGGAGATTGCTGTAGTGGAGGCGGGGGAGGAAGGGCGCGCCGGTCAGCCGGAAGATCTGCCTCGAACACGCGTCGGCGCAACATTTACCCTGTACGATGACTCATCTCGCCGCGCTCCCGCTCGCCCCGCCTCAACGACTCCATTAAAAGAGACCCAGATTTCGGCGGGGCTGCGCGAGGGTTCTCGGCAGTCCTCCCAGCCGCCCGTCGCGCCAAAAGTGAAGAGGAATGAAAATAACAATGCGGTATTATCTTTGCAAGATCTCCAGGCCAAATGGCCGGAGGTGTTAAAGCGCGCGCAAGAAGAGAATCATTCACTGCCATTTTTGCTTTCCACAAGTGAACCAATGCGGATGGAAGGCGATACCATTCATGTTGGCGTGCAATATCCGTTTCATTGCGATAAATTAAATGAGCCAAAATCCCGTGCGGTACTTGAAAAGATTGTAAGTGATGTATATGCCATGCCACTGCGCATCCAAGGGGTAATTTCCGCCCGGCCGTCTGAAAAAGATAATTCAGTGGAGGATGTTTTAAAAACACTTGGCGGGCGACTTGTTGGATAACAGTGAAAATATGAAAAGTTCTTTAGTCCAATTTCATAGTTTAAAGTTTCAAAAAAAGAAATTTCGCGCGCTAGTTGCCAAACATTTTGGTCCGCAAGATCAAAAGAAAATAATAGATGCGTTTATTTTTGCGGAGCGCGCGCACACTTTACAGCGGCGCGATGAGGGAGACGCCTACATTATTCATCCAATTAGAGTTGCAATTACGCTTCTTGATAATATAGGAACTTGGGATAGTGATATTGTAGGTGCCGCGCTTTTACATGACGTAATTGAGGATTGCGGCGTGCGACGCGCAACTCTGCAAAAACGTTTTGGAAAACGCGTTACCCACTTTGTTGAAGCTCTTACGCGTAGAAGAGAAAAAGGAGAAACCGAAGTTGAGAAAGAAAAACGCAAGATTGCAAAACTCAAAACATTGCAAAAATATCCGTTTGAAGTGCAACTAATCAAATGCGCGGATATTCTTGATAATTTGCGATGCGCGGCGGACGTGCCGTGGTGGGCCTGGACTCCTATTGCGCGAAAAAAATTTCCGCGATGGCGCCGCGAATTTCATGTCGCAGCGGAATTCGCGAAAAGTGTTCATCCTATTTTATATCGTGAAATACGCGACGCGCTTCGGCTGTTTGAAGTAAAACGAATGGTGCGCGGCCTTGTACGCCTCGGGTTTTAAATGTTATACTAAATGGGGAATCATATGAATGTAAAATGTAAAATGAAAAATGTAAAATTATTGCGCCTCGCTCAGTGTGCATTTTTAATTTTTAATTTTACATTTTTAATTCAATTTGCACAGGGCGGTGAATTTGAGGTTGATTTGGGACTGCGTTTCGAAGATATTTTGATAGTGCCAGCCTTACCTATTGCTGGACAAACTGCGCGTATATACGCGACCGTGCATAATTTTGGAACCAAAGATGCTTTAGGAAAAGTTTCATTTTATCAAGGGCCATTTCTTATTGGTCAGTTACAGATTGTATCTGTTAAGGCGCAAGGATTTGCCGATGAAGTATTTATTGATTTTACGGTGCCGGACGGCCCATTTAATATCTTGGTCAAATTAAGTGAAATATCTCCTGCCGACCAAAATTCAGGCAATGACGATACAGTGACTCCGCTTAAAGAACCGCTCCCGGATCAAGATCATGATGGGATTATTGATGAACGCGATAGTTGTATTTCAGTTGTAAATGCGGACCAAGCAGATCACGATGGAGATGGACGTGGAGATGCGTGTGATCCGGATTCTGATAATGATGGACTCGCAGATATTGACGAAGTCGCGCGCGGATTAAATCCGTTGAATCCCGATACTGATAATGATGGTATGATTGACAGTAAAGATCCGCATCCTCTCAAAGCCGATCCTTCGCCGCTAGCAAAGAAAGATACGCCGGTAAAAGTCGCAAAAGTTACAGAGACGCAAAAATCACAGTCTGGCGGTGCGGCAGTGGAGGGTGCAAAAAATGATAATGCAGCTTCGGAAACTATGGTAGACACGCGCAGTACACCTGAGGCATCAGCTCCGCTTGCCACAGCAGTGCTGGATAAGGAAGATTCTGTACGCGCGGAAGAAGAATCAATTATTTCAGCTGAATACGCGACTATAATTACGCCGCAGACAAAAATTCCGAAAATACCGCGCGGAGGTTTTTCAAAGCTTTGGGTTGCAGCCGTATTTTCTACAATATTTGCAGGCGTATTTTCATTTTTAGCGCTGCGTATGAAAACTCCCAAAGAATGAAATGCCAATCTACGAATTTCATGCAAATCTACAAATCGCGAATTTGTATTTGTAGATTTGAATAAGATTTGTAAATTTGCATTGTCGTGGTTCAATGGTTCAATTCTAAAATAGAAAGCATTGCAGGTGCCGCGGTAATTTTGGCCGGGGCATCTTTCGCATCTAAAATTTTAGGGCTGCTGCGCAATCGCGTGCTTGCTGGCGCGTTTGGCGCTTCAGATACGCTGGATGCTTATTATGCCGCCTTCCGCATTCCGGACGCAATTTTTCAGTTTGTGGTCTTAGGCGCGCTCTCGGCCGGGTTTATTCCGGTATTTATGGAGTTGATGGCGCACACCCCCTCACCTCAATCCTCTCCCTCAGGGAGAGGGCAGGGTGAGGGCAATTCTCAGTGGCAAGTGGCTTCAACCGTGCTAAACGCGCTCGTCATAATTCTTGCCGTTTTTGCCACGGTCTTTGCAATTTTCGCTCCACAGCTTCAAATGCTTATTGCCCCCGGATTTAATGGCGAAAAACTCGCGCTGACCATACAATTCGCGCGCATCATGGCGCTTAGCCCTATTTTTTTGGGAATCTCCGCGGTATTTTCCGGAATTTTGCAATCCTATCGCCGTTTTGTAATTTACGCGCTGGCCCCGCTTTTTTATAATGTAGGCATAATTTTCGGCGCGCTTTGGCTTGTGCCGATTTTTGGAGTTTTGGGATTGGCACTTGGCGTTGTAATAGGCGCGCTAATGCACATGGCCGTGCAAATTCCAAATGTGCGCCGTGTTGGATTTCGCTGGCGGCCTATTTTAGATTTAAAAAGCCAAGCCGTACGCAAAATCGGAGTGCTTTCCATGCCGCGCTTGCTTGGTTTGGCTGTAACTCAAGTCAATTTATTCGCGATTACACTTTTAGCTTCAAAATTGTCTTCCGGAAGTTTGTCAATATTTAATCTGGCAAATGACATTCAAAGCGTACCCATAGGACTTTTTGCGATTTCCCTTGCCACCGCCGCGTTTCCGGCCTTTTCCGAATTTGCCACGCGTAAAGATAACGATGGATTTAGAAAAAGTTTTTCTTCTACGGCGCGCCTCATTTTGTTTTTAACCATTCCATTTGCCATCCTGCTTTTGCTTTTGCGGGCCCAAGTTGTACGCGTGCTTTTGGGGTCCGGAAAATTTGATTGGGCAGATACTATAGCTACCGCGGACACGCTTGCATTTTTTAGCTTAAGTTTGTTTGCCCAGGCGCTATTGCCCCTTTTGGCACGCGCATCCTACGCATTGAAGGATACATTGTCGCCGCTTCTGGCCGGTGCCGCAGGAGTCGCGGCCAATGTCATACTCGCTTTGTATTTTCGCGGACCTTTTGGGATTGCCGGGTTGGCGCTTGCGTTTTCATTCGCGATGCTTATAAATTTAGGGATACTTTGGCTTATGCTTCGTGCGCGTCTGCGCTCGCTTGACGAGGCGCAAATTGTTCCCGCGCTTTTTAAAATCTCCGGAGCGGCGCTGGCCATGGCACTTGTCGTGCAGGCCACAAAGTATTGGCTTGCCCCGCAAGTGAATATGCAAACCGGGGTAGGAGTTTTAACGCAAGGATTTGTCTCGGGCACCCTCGGTCTTACTGTATTTTTAATTACCGCGCTGGCCATGGGCTCAGACGAAGCCCGCGCCATTAAGAATGCTTTTACCAAGCGCCTTTTCCGCGGGAAAGATGTCCGGCCAGTGGAAATCGTGGAGCCCCGCGGATGATACGTGGGGCGGGATTGACAAAATAGGGTAAGAAGCGCAGGGTGGAAGTAGTTCCTAGGAGGAAAAATCATGCAATCACGGCCAAGGCGCACTCTCTATCAAGATAGGACATGGCTTAAGGTGCGGCTAAAGCGCGGCTTGACCGCGCCTCAGATTGCAAATCAGGTCAAAGTCAGCACGCCTACCATAACACGATGGATCGCGATTCATGACCTTGTTGGATGTTCCTTGCGCGCGATTTGTCGCAATTATCTGAACAGACGCGCGCGGGCAACCTATGCCAATAGAGCGTGGCTTCGCGCAGAACTTGCGGCAGAACACACCTACAAAGAGATTGCCAAAAAGGTAGGCGTTTATCCGCTTACCATTGCCAATTGGGCCTTGCGGTTCAAGTTGGCTAATGGGCACCTTTCTCATACTGCCACTTGTACCTACGCCAATCAGAAGTGGCTGGCCGCCCAGATTGCGCGCGGGTTTCTTGATAGGCAAATTGCTCACGAAACCGGCGTAACAGCTCACACTATAGAATATTGGCGCAAGCAGTTTGGCATCAGGTGCCCGCCGCGGCAGCGACCACCGAGAAATCTGAAGGAGCGGCGTGCTTTTGGGACGTGGCTTGCGCCGCGCCTGCATCGCTTAGCGCTCCCGGAGACACAAGGCGCTGCCCTTTGCGCGTATTACGCAGTAAACGGCACTTTCTGTGAGCAGAAGCAATTGGCACAAGAGCAGGGAGTGACTCCGCATGGTATTGATTATCGCAGAACCAAAGCACTTGCGGTCATACTGGATACCTTTGGCATGGGACAGCTCGCAAGATTTCCGGAGATAGTTAAGCGACGAAAAACACTTCAAGCGTTTGTGCCAAAGAAACAAACACACACGCTACGCACATATCGTGATAAGGCGTGGCTTAGGGCGCGCGTTGCGCGCAACTTATCCGACAAGCAAATCGCGAGCGAGGTTGGAAACACTAGTTTTACAACTATCGCGCATTGGCGTCGATCTTTTGGGATCACAAGGAGGTAGCGTTGAATTCATATGCCGACCGCGTCATCCCAGCGGCCGGCCTTATTTTTGACAATAAAGCGGTGTGGGCATTTTTTTATAAATACCGCATTCTCCAATTCGCGCGAATTGGAGAATGCATTCTGCGATTCTGCGGAATTGCGGAATGATGGCGGAATAAAAAAAGCGCCCACCCCGAGAGTCCATTGGGTGGGCATTTACGCCGTGCGATCATGCAATGTGCCTGTTCCCAGGCCTGCTCCAGGTCCCACTGGAGAGAGGGCGGGCTCTCGTCGGTCTCAATGAGCCCTAGTTGCTGATGCACTTGTGGCTAGCTGTACTGTACGACCTTGCGGTCGGAAGGAGCAAATAAAGGGCGCCGGGTTCACCGCCGGTACGGCGCCCGAGAAACAATTACGGTGCGGGGAGTACCGGACTCCCACACAGAGCCGAGTCGTGCGCGTTCACGATCTCGGAGCATTCCAGCACGCCTAGTTGGCTCCCTTGCGAGAGTTGACCGCGCATCGGTCGTGCCGGCGGCCATTTTAAGGCCCACACATTTTTCTTATTTTTGACTTTTACTTCTGAATGCAGTTTAGCATAATCTGAATGCCTTGTCAAGGGGGGTAGAAATGGGGTATGGTGGGAGACATGGAACAATCGAAAATTCGGAATTTTTGCATTATCGCCCATATTGATCATGGAAAGTCCACGCTCGCGGATCGGTTTTTGGAATTGACCGGAACAGTAGAAAAGCGGCAGATGAAAGAACAGCTTTTGGATCAGATGGATATTGAACGCGAGCGCGGCATCACTATCAAACTCGCTCCAGTCCGCATGAACTACGTACTACATACTACCCCCTACGTACTTAACCTAATTGACACCCCCGGCCACGTTGACTTCACTTACGAAGTTTCGCGTTCACTGGCGGCAGTGGAAGGCGCGATTTTACTGGTTGATGCAACTCAAGGCGTGCAAGCCCAAACTATTGGTAATCTTTATCTTGCGCTAGAGCAAAATCTCACAATTATTCCAGTGGTAAATAAAATTGATTTGCCCAGTGCCGATGTTGCTAAGACAAAGGCAGAACTCATGCATTTAATCGGATGCAAAGAAGAGGAGATTTTGGCAGTTTCCGGACGAACTGGTGAAGGTGTGCCGGAATTGTTGGAGGCGATTGTGGAACGCGTGCCAGCCCCTCACCCCAACCCTCTCCCACAAGGGGAGAGGGAGTTACAGAAATACCCCACTCCCTTAATGGGAGGGGATAAAGGGGGGGGTGTTTCGCTTCGGGCCTTAATCTTTGACTCCATTTATGACACGTATCGCGGAGTGGTGGCGTATGTGCGGGTATTTGACGGTGAAATAAAAAAGGGCGAGAAAATCATTTTCATGGCCACCAAGGCGCAAAGCGAAGCGCTGGAAGTTGGATTTTTCAAACCAAAATTTGTTCCCTCCGATTCACTTGGAGCCGGTGAGATCGGTTATATTGTGACTGGGCTTAAAGATATTGCCGGATGCCGCGTTGGAGATACTATTACGGGCTACACGCTACACGCTACAAGCTACACGGTTGAACCCCTTCCCGGCTATAAAGAAGTAAAACCCATGGTGTTTGCCGGAATTTTTCCAAAAGTAGGGGATGAGTATTCGCAACTGCGCGAGGCCATGGGAAAACTCAAACTCAATGACGGCGCGCTTAGCTATGAGCCGGAAAAATCCACTGCGCTGGGATTTGGATTCCGCTGCGGATTTTTAGGACTTTTACATTTGGAAATTGTAGAAGAGCGTTTGCGTCGCGAGCATAACGTTGAAGTAATTACAACAGTTCCATCTGTGGCGTATCGGGTTAGCAAAACTGATGGTCAAGTGATGATAATCAAAGGCGCGCAGGAATTGCCTGATCAAAATTATATTCAAAAAATTGAAGAGCCGTGGGTCAAAATTGATGTGGTGGTGCCAAAAAAATACATTGGCGGAGTGATGCAGTTGGTACAAGAGAAAAGGGGAGTGTATGTGAATACGGAGTACATGCTACCCTCACCCCAACCCTCTCCCATAAGGGGCGAGGGAGAAAATCAGGTTCCCTCTCCCTCCATGGGAGAGGGAGATTCGGCCATGGACGAATCGGGTGAGGGGCGCGTAATTTTGCATTACGAACTCCCGCTTGCCTCAATTCTTGTGGATTTTTATGATAAACTCAAAAGCGTTTCTTCTGGTTATGCCTCGCTCAATTATGAATTGACCAAATACAAGGAAGCAGATGTGGTGCGACTTGATATTTTAGTGGCTGAAGATCAGGTTGAGGCGCTGGCCACGGTTGTTTATAGCGATAGCGCGCAAGACTCGGGTCGTAAAATTGTGGAGGCGCTTAAAAAAACTTTGCCGCGCCAGCAATTTGAAATTAAAATCCAGGCCGCGCTGGGCGGAAAAATTATTGCTTCCGAACGCATTTCACCTTTGCGCAAAGATGTGACGGCCAAGCTTTATGGCGGCGATGTGACGCGCAAAATGAAACTTTTGGAAAAACAGAAAAAAGGCAAGAAAAAAATGGCGGCCATGGGCCACGGGGCAGTGGATATTCCACCAGCGGCCTACCTTGCGGTACTGAAACGTTGATGATATAGTATTCAACCATTATGAAACGCAAGACATTTCAGCGTGCCTGGACAGTAGTCGTAATCATTATGATTGCGGCGATGATTTTATTTACCATCGTGCCGTATCTGTTCTAGTGAACGCCGGCTAAAGACCGGCGACTACATTTAATATGGAAAAGAATTGGGTACTTTTGGAAAACGCGCCGGAGGATTGGCAAGGTCAAATGCCAGAGGTGTCTGCTATTTTGCGGCAGATTTTGTGGACTCGTGGATTGCGAACTAAGGCCGAGGCAGAACAATTTTTACATCCTAGTTTTGAAAAGGATCTGCATGATCCTTTTTTGTTTAAGGACATGGAAAAAACAGTGGCGCGGCTGTTTGCGGCAATTGAGAAAAAGGAGAAAATTTTTGTGTATGGCGATTATGACGCGGATGGCGTACCGGGCGCGGCTATTTTGAAAACTACCCTGGACGCGCTTGGCGCGGTTACGGATATTTATATTCCGCATCGCGAAAAAGAAGGATATGGACTAAATAGCGGCGCCATTGCCTATATGGCCGAGCAAAATGGCAAGATAGTGATTACTTGCGACTGTGGGATTAGCAATGCGTCAGAAGTGGCTGAGGCGCGCGCAAAAGGAATTGATGTAATCATCACTGACCATCATCGCATACCTGAAATAGTACCCAAACCATTTGCAATTTTGCATCCATTAATTCCCGGAGAAAAATATCCGAACAAGTTTTTAACCGGCGGTGGCGTGGCGTATAAGCTGGCGTGCGCGCTTTTACAAACCGCGCATAACTCCCCCCAACCCCCTCTTACCTTAAGAGGGGGAGAGGATCTTGAAGGATTTGAAAAGTGGTTGTTGGATTTGGTGGCCATATCAACTGTGGCGGATGTGGGGAAACTTCTGGATGAGAATCGAACGCTTGTAAAATATGGACTTACCGTACTTAACAAAACCCGCCGGCTAGGTTTGCAAAAACTTATTGAAGCCGCAGGAATAAAGCTGGGTGCGCTAGACACTTATTCAATCGGCTGGCAAATCGCTCCGCGTATCAATGCCGCCGGCCGCATGGATCATGCCAATGCCGCTTTTCAATTGCTGATGGCCACTGACGCGGAAGAAGCGCAGCGTCTTGCGGCACAGTTGAACGAATCAAATGTGGCGAGACAAAAGGAAACCGATCGCGCGTTAAAGGAGGCGAGGGAACAAATTATGAAGGGATTACTCTCACCTCAATCCTCTCCCATAAAGGGAGAGGAAGTAACGCAACCCCCCTCGCACCTTGCGGGAGAGGGTCGGGGTGAGGGGGAATTACCGTACCTCCTTGCCGCGTATAATCCTTCCTGGAATCCCGGAGTGATTGGGTTGGTAGCTGGACGGCTTATGGAAGAATTTCGGCGGCCGGTACTTATCTGCACGCGCAATGAAGGCGGAAAATTTATGGCCTCGGCACGATCAATTTCAGAATTTAATATTATTGAAGCGCTCGCCTCATCAAAAGAATATCTTTTGAAATTTGGCGGGCACCCCAAAGCCGCTGGTTTTTCTGTTGAAAGCGAAGAGAAATGGCATGCACTTATTGCGCATTTGCAGGAACTCGCGCACAAAGCGCTCCATGCTGTTGATGTGCGGCCAACGCTCTATATTGACGCGGATCTTATACTTGCGCAAGTAGATTGGAATTTAGTTTCTGATGTGCAAGCGCTTGAGCCGTGCGGGGAAGGCAATCCGCGTCCGCGGTTTTTAATACATGGCATAACCGTGCTTGGATTTGATACTGTAGGAAATGGCGGGAAGCACTTGCGTCTTACGGTTACTGATGAAACGCAAAAGCCGCGCAAAATGATTGGATTTAATTGTGGAAGCTGGTGCGAGCGGTTAAAAATCGGCGACTTGATTGATGTGGTCGTTGAAGTTGGAGTAAATGAATGGAATGGAAATCGTGATATTGAGATGCGAATTGTGGATTTAAGATTCCATCAATAATATGATGCCAATATACGAATTTCATGCCAATCTACAAATAACAAATAATTCATTCGCAATTCGTAGATTAGCATAAGATTTGTAGATTTGCATCATATTTTATGCACTACATAACTTACACTGATGGTGGGGCGCGGGGGAATCCGGGGCCGGCCGGGATTGGGGTTGTGATTTATTCATTAAAACATGAAAACATTAAAGCATTAAAGCATGCGAAGGAAGATTTGGAATTAGTGGAGAAGTTTGGAAAGTATATTGGCAAAACTACTAATAATCAAGCAGAATACAACGCGCTTTTAGCGGCACTCAAGCGCGTGCATGAGCTTGGCGCAACTGAGGTGCATTGTATGCTTGACAGTGAGCTGGTGGTAAAACAGCTAAATCGTGAATATAAAGTGCGGGATCCGGATATCGCGCTGATTTTTACCAAAGTTTGGAATGAGATAATCAATTTTAAAAAAGTTACTTTTACGCATATTCCGCGAGAGAAAAATAAAGAAGCAGATCAGATGGTAAACGAAGCGATTGATCGTGCACAACATGGTTAGACATGCTATAATACAGGCATGAAGCGGTTTCTCAAAACCATGCAAAAGGGAAGCCAATTTTCCGTTATATACGGCGCCTTTGCGCTGTTGTTTTTAATTTTAGGCAGCTCATGGCTTGTACAAATAGATCTTCACGGCCTCGCGCAGGCGCAAAGCACACCACCAAATTATGCGGGATTTTTGTGGAGTGACACAATCGGCTGGATCAGCATGAATTGCAGCAATGATTGGGATAATAATACGGCAACGCCACCAGAGGAGCGTTGCAGTGGTGAGGGCGGCGCGTATGGCGTGACGGTTGAGGTAAATCCTGTAACGCTTATTGGTACAATTAGCGGTGCGGCATGGTCACCAAATATTGGGCTTGTATGTTTTGGAGAAACCTGTGGGGCATGTTCCGGAGTAAGCTGTGACGGCAGACCTGAAGGCAGTCCGGTTGAGGCTCGATTTGACATGAATAATTTGCAGTGCGCGCCTTCGTCCGCTTCGTGCACGCGGCAAGTTGCGTATGTGCAAGGATATGCCCGCGTAGAAACGCAAGCCAATGAAAGCGGAGCAAATCTTGGCGGCTGGATTAAACTAAGCGGCACAGCGCCGGGCAATACGCCGATTCAAGTTGGCGCATGGCAAAATGAGTCCGGCACAACAAGTTTATCCGGTTCTGGTTGGCAGCAAAATAGCGATAGAGGCGGAATTGGCTGGGTTTATTTTGATGAAGGCCCGCCGGGAAATGCGAATTGCGTGACAAATTGCGGAGGCGATAATGATGTGATCGTTACATTGCCGCCGGATCAAGAAACTGGTTGCGGCGATGGCCCGATTGCCTGCTGTAGTAATTTGGTAGACGATGACCGTGACCGAAGCTATACAACTACTGATGAAAAAGATTTGGCTGGCGCGCTTGACGCAACCACAACCGGGGTTGATTGCCAAGATTATGACTGCGCCGGCATGCCCAATTGTCCTTCAAGGGAGAACCAAAATCCGGATGGAACTCCCGCTCCAGCGCAATGTTTTGATGGGGTTGATGTTGATAATGATCTTGACGCATGGGTGCGCGGCGGTGCGCCTGCCCAAGGCGCCGGAGTTGATTGCAGTGATACTGATTGCATCGGTGCAGAAAATCCTACAGATTCAACAGAGCGTTGTGTAACAGTGGAGGCCTCAAATGAATTTAATTATTGTACTGATGGAATTGATAATGACAGAAATAATGATGCAGACTGCTTGGATTCTGCGTGCGGTTCATTTGTGGCGTGTGTTCAAAGCAATATTATAGGTGATGGCCCAGCAGACGGGGCAGAAGATGACCATCCTAATTGTGAGGGCGTGTGCAAATCATCTGATCCTGCAGATATAGGACAGCCAAACTATTGTGCAGATAATGATAATGATAAAGTGTGTGACTTTGCGGACAATTGCGGAAAACTAGGTACAACGCTTGTTGCAAATGAGAATCAAACTGATGTGAATGCTAATGGTGTTGGTGATGCCTGTGATGCATTCCTTGAAACGCGGGAAGGATCAATTTATGGCGGCGGATTCCGGGCGCCAGCTCGTCCGCGCGGATCAAATGCGACATTTTGTCTTCTTTCATCAGGTGCGATAGAAAATTTCAGATCAGAAACTGAAAGATGTGAATTGACGCTTGGTTTGCGCGCGCGCGAGTTTTTGCTGCTGCAGTACGGCGATGCATTGGCATTATGGAGTCAAGCTTTGCGCGCCCGTATTGATTATACGAAGTTGCGCCAGACTGCGGTTCAGCCGCTTCCTGCGAACCTTTCCGATTTGGGCTTAGCGGCAAATGCTGGCAAGGTATTTTATCATCAAGGTGATCTTGTTGTTGATCAAGAAATACTTTGGCAAAATGGAGTGCAAAATGGAGCACGAACAATTCTTGTTGATGGAAATATTACTTTTCGCGCGCCCTCACATTATGATCCGACTCCGCTTTTGCCCGGTGCGCCTCTTCGTCAACTTGCCTCAGTTGCCTGGATTGCTGTTGGAGATGCTAGCGGGACAAAAGGCAATATTATCATTGATCCAGCGGTTGGCGGTCATCCATCAGAAGATATGGTTGGCGCGTTTATCGCGTCAAATAGGATATCAACAGGACAGAGTAGTGAAGCACTGACGATAAAGGGACTTGCAGTAGCCAGGCGGTTTAATTTTGAACGCACCTATGTAAGTCCGCCAGCCTTGCCTGCGCGCGGAGCAGAGCTTATTATCTATGACGGCCGAACAATCTTAAATCCGCCGCCTGGGCTTGCTGATCTTGTAAAAGCCCTACCAGTCTCCAAAGTAGTAGCACCACAGTAGTGAGATATGGTATAATACTGCGAACAAGCAAAGTATGAGCATATTTAAACGAAAACAAAAAGGGCATATCGGAATTGATTTTGGCGCAGGAGGAATTAAGATAATACAGCTTCAACCTGGCGATGGCCGGGGAAATCTTTTTACTTATGGATTTTCCGAGCGAACGCCTGAAGAGATGGGAGTAGATTATATTGAAAATCCAGAGGCAACCGCCGCACTTTTAAAAACGATTTGTTCAAAAGCGCGTACGACTACTACTTCCGCGGTAGCCGCGCTTCCTATTCCAACTGTATTTTCCGCGGTTCTCTCTATTGCGCCAGTGCCAAAAAAAGAGCTTGCCAAAGCTGTTGAGTGGGAAGCGAAAAAATTGATACCTTTGCCGCTTGAGGAAGTTACGCTTGATTTTAAAGAGCTTAGATTTCCAGATGAAGAAACCACGGCTAAAAAGACATTTGGAGAAAAGCAGATCTCAGTGCTTTTAACCGCGGCGCCAAAGAGCGTAATTGATAAATATGTGGCGATCGCAAAGGCCGCAGGACTTACTCTTACTTCACTTGAGACAGAAGCATTTGCACTTATTCGTGCGATGGTAGGTGTTGATCCAGCTCCGGTGATTATTGTGGATATGGGAGCGGTGCGTTCCAATATTTTATTTGTGGATCGCGGAATACCTATGCTTATTCGTTCAGTAGAAATCGGAGGAAAAAAATGCACGGAGGCAATCGCAAGCGCACTTTCAATTGATATGAACCGCGCTGAGGCGATGAAGCGCGATTTGGGAATTGCTCCGCTTCCCGGAAGCGCTCCCGGACAGATGCCGACACTTTTAAAAGATGTGCTTACTCCGCTTTTGAATGAAATGAAGTACAGTTTTAACGTATATAGAACCCGCAGTGTCATCGCGCGTCCGCCGGAGAAAATCATTCTTTCTGGCGGAGGCGCGGGATTGCCCGGACTGAGCGAACTTATAACCTCGGAATTTAATATTAAGAGTTTTTTGGGGAATCCATGGGAGAGAGTGAATTTTCAGGATGATTTAATACCACTTTTGTACACATTTGGAAGCAGATTTGCAGTAGCAATCGGTCTAGCGTTGCGAAACGCATAAGTCTGTAAGATCTGTCGCACTTATAATATGGCGGCGAAAAAAACAAAAAAAATTGAAGAGGTGCGAGTTAGCTTATTGCCGGAAGAAAAGGTAGTATCCAAAATTGAATCTCGGCGAACCGAGCGAATTCTTACTGCTATTCTCGCGGGGACGATATTAATAATTGTATCAGCAACTATATATTTGCGCGCCGGAGCCGCGCGCGCTATATCACAAGCAAAGATACAGGAAAACGCGCTTGCCGCGCTTAATTTAGAGCTTGCCAAAGTTGAGACATCAGTGCGCACAGGAGGAAATGTTGGCCAGAGAATTGAATTTGCAAAACGCAGTTTGCAAAACCATATTGCCGCTGAGCGCGTTGCGGATGTTTTAGAATCATCCACAGTGCCGGAAGTGTATTTTACGCAATTTGCCGCAAATACTGACGGCACGCTTATACTTTCCGCGCGAGGAAAGAATTTTCAAGCAGTAACGCGTCAGATACTGGCCTGGAATACGCATCCGCAAATTGCGCACTCGCGTGTTTCAGGCGTATCCGCAACTGTTGATAAACTCGGGAATGTGGAAGGCATTGATTTTAGCGTTACGCTCACGCTTAAGGAGGGCACACTGATTTGGAAACCATAATTTATATGCCCGCATTATTTACAAAGCAGTATAGAATATTAATTCTTGCCTCAGCAATTATCGCGGTTGGAATCGGCGGTTATTTTTTCGGTGTGCGGTCAAACATCGCGGAATTTCGCAGTGCCAATGGCGAACTTGCTAAGTTCAAAGAAACGCGCGAAGTCACACAGGAGAAAATTGTAGAAGCGCGCGCAGTTGCGGCGCAGGCGACCGCCGGCACGCCAGCTGAAATTATTAAACTGCAATCTTTGTTTGTGCGTCAGAGCGAAATCGCGGAGCTGATAAATATTATTGGTAACCGCGCGCAGACGGCTCGCTTTCTTCTGACCAATCTTGAAATTAGCACTGAGAAAGCAGAACGTAATGATGCTCGTGCGCTTCAAACAGTGCGCGCGCAGGCGCAGCTTAAAGGCGGAGGTTATCGCGAACTTAAAGAGCTTTTGAAGCTTTTAACAGTCGCGGTTCCGCTCCTTGAGGTAAATTCGTTTACCTTTGATCCCAAAAGCACAACGGTCAGCATCAACTTAAGCGCACAGCGTATTTCGCAAGAGGCGTCTGCTTTAGTTCCTGTGGATACGGCATTCTTTAGCGACCCACGATTCAAAGCGCTTGGAGCGCCGGTGCTATTGCCTCAAAAAGAGCCAGTGGGACGAGAAAATCCGTTCGCGACATTTGAATCTCAAAAGAGCCAATAAGCTATGGCTGTTCAAACTACTTTTAAAAATGAATTTCTTGATTTTTTAGTTAGAGAAAAGGTATTGAGCACAGAAAAAGTCGGTGAGTTGGAGTCACGTGCTAAACAAGAAGGCAGTACAGTTGAGCAAGTATTGACAAAGGATAGAATTATTTCTGAAGAGGAACTTACTTCAAAAAAGGCAAAATTTTTCGGTCTTCCCTATATTGATTTGACCGGAATTAAAATTGATCAGGCAACTTTGGGACTTATTCCAAAAGCAGTGGCTGAAAACTATCGTGTAATCGCGTTTGATCGCGATGCCGCGCAGCTTAATGTTGCGATTTACGATCCTCGCAATTTTCAAGCCATGGCTGCCCTTGATGTGCTGGCCGTGAAAAGTAATCTGCGCATCAAATATTATCTTACCTCGCTTAGTAGTTTTACCTCCGCAGTAAAGGTATACGCGGAGCTGACAAAAGAGGTCGCGGAGGTTATTGAGGTTGTGCGCAGAGAAAAGGTACGTGAGGCGCCAAAAGAAGAGGCGGCAGTGCCGGTTGAGGAGGTAATTAAGGGCGCTCCGGTTTCCCGCATCGTTTCAGTTATAATGCGGCATGCTTATGAAGGAAAGGCCTCCGATATTCATATAGAACCTTATCGCGGTGAGACGCGCGTGCGTTATCGCATTGATGGAGTGCTAAAAACTTCGCTGGCTCTTCCGGAAGAATTGCATTCCGCAATCGTCTCGCGCGTGAAAGTGCTGGCGAATTTAAAGCTGGATGAGACGCGCATTCCGCAAGACGGCCGCATTACCGAGGAGATTGGCGGAAGGCCGATTGATTTTCGCGTTTCAACTTTGCCTCTTCAGGAAGGCAAAGAAAAAGTGGTGATGAGGATTTTGTCCACCGAACGCACCCCGACTTTGGAAGAATTGGGATTTCATCCGGAACATATTAAAATCATAGACAGCAACATAAAAAAGCCGCACGGACTTTTGCTTATTTCCGGGCCAACCGGAGCCGGAAAATCAACCACCCTTTACGCGGTTTTAAGCATGCTTAATCGCGAGGGAATAAATATCATTACTTTGGAAGATCCGATTGAGTATTTTATTGCCGGCATTAATCAATCGCAAATTCGCCCGGAGGTTGGATATACTTTCGCAACCGGTCTGCGCTCAATTTTGCGGCAAGATCCGAATATAATTATGGTTGGCGAGATCCGCGACGCGGAAACCGGAGAACTTGCGGTGCATGCCGCGCTTACCGGACATTTGCTTTTGACCACTATTCACACCAACGACGCCCTGGGGGTAGTGCCGCGGCTGATTGATTTGAAGGCCGAGCCGTTTTTGCTCGCGGCAACATTTAACGTGGCAATCGCGCAGAGACTCGCGCGCAAAATTTGCCCGGATTGCAAAGGGCCGGCAGAAGTGCCTTTAAATGTGGTAGAACAGATGCGCAGTGAACTGCGCGCTACCCCGACGCGCTTTGTGCCATCTGGGCTTGACGTAAATGGTCCCTTGACATTTTATCGTGGTCAAGGATGTCCAAAGTGTGGTACACTTGGATATAAGGGGCGCGTTGCGGTTGCCGAGATTTTGCAGGGAACTGTGAATTTGAATCGATTGATTGCGATTGGATTTCCACAGGCCGAAGTTGTCGCGGAAACGCAAAGTCAAGGGATGATTACAATGAAGCAGGACGCGCTTCTAAAAGCCATTCAAGGATTTACCACTATTGAAGAAGTGATGCGTATTAGCAAGGAACAATAAGAATGTAAAATGTAGAATGTAAAATGAAAAATGAAAACGTAATTTTGCATTTTAAATTTTAAATTTTACATTTATCCATATGGCTCAAGGAACAAAAATGAAAATACTTATTGTTGAAGATGATACATTTTTGGCCGGAATTTACGCTAATAAATTTGAAAAAGAAGGTTTTGAGGTGGCGCTTGCCACTGACGGCGAAATGGCGCTTAAACTGGCGAAAAAGGAAGCGCCGCATATAATACTGCTGGATATTCTTTTGCCCAAACTGGATGGTTTTGAAGTCCTGGAAAAATTAAAAAGTGACGCGGGAACAAAAGCTATTCCGGTAATTTTGCTGACCAATCTTGGACAAAAAGAAGATGTTGATAAAGGGCTGAAACTTGGCGCGGCGGATTATCTTATCAAAGCGCATTTTATGCCTGCCGAAACCGTAGAGAAAGTAAAGAAAGTTTTGGCCGCATCCGGACGATAAATTTTCGCCTATGGCAATATTTCGCTATAGGGCAAAAGACAAATCCGGCCGTATGGCCGTTGGCCGGGCTGAAGCGCCGAATTTGGCAAGTGCAGAGCAAGCGCTGGAGGATCGCGGCTTGAATATTGTTCTGCTTGAAGAAATCGCGCCGCGCTGGCGCATCCCCCTTGCCGGACGCGTAACCGCGCGCGATATTGTTATTTTTTCCCGCCAGTTATCCGTATTGACTTCAGCTAATGTTACCTTGGTTCAGGGTTTGCGCACTTTGCAGGACCAAACTCCCAATCGCGAACTTGGCAAAATTTTGAAAGAAGTCGCGGATGATGTGGAAGCCGGCACGCGGCTAAGTATCGCGCTTGGCAAGCATCCGCGGGTTTTTAATCGTTTTTTTGTGAGTATGGTAAAGTCCGGCGAGACCGCTGGCCGGCTTGCTGAAGTATTGAATTTTTTGGCGGATCAAACCGAGAAAGAATATGATTTGGTTTCCAAGGTGCGCGGCGCCATGCTTTACCCCGCGTTTATCGTAACCGGCATGATTATCATCAGTGTCGTGCTTTTGATTTTTGTGATTCCGCGGTTGACTTCCGTGCTGTTGGAGTCCGGCGCCACGCTTCCGCTTACCACCCGCATGCTTATTGGCGCGTCGTCATTCATGCGCAATTTTTGGTGGCTTTTGATTATTTTGATAGTCGGCGCGATTGTATTGTTCCGTTTGGCGCTAAGGCAGTCCGATTTTCGTGAATCCTATGACAAGCTGAAATTGCGTATACCGATTTTCGGCTCGCTTTTACAAAAAATTTACCTTGCGCGCATGACTCGCAGTTTGCACATTTTGCTTTCCGGTGGCGTGGATGTGGTTGGGTCTTTGGAGGTGGTGGGGGAGGTGGTTGGCAATGAGTATTACGCGCGGATGATACGCGAAACTCAGCGCGAAGTTGCGGATGGAAATTCCATAAATACCATAATTCAACAAAGCTCGCTTGTTCCGGCCATGGTTTCGCAAATGTTGGCAGTAGGCGAGGAAAGCGGTCAGATGACACAAATTCTTGATAAATTAACTTCATTTTATACGCGTGAGGTGGATAATGGCGTAACTACGCTGGTGTCCATTATTGAGCCGCTTTTGATGGTGATAATCGGGCTTGGAGTTGGAATGATTGTGGCTTCTATAATTTTGCCCATGTACAAACTTGCCGGGTCATTTTGATAGATGACAACACCGAGTCAATCGTAGTCGCGGATTTTGTAGTCGACGGCTTTAGCCGGCGCGCGCGAACTGACGACTTTGTGCAGTCACAAAAATATGCTATACTATACCTATGTGGATAAGTCGAAATAGAACCGGAAAAGGTTTTACGCTCATTGAGCTTCTTGTGGTGATTGCGATTATAGGCATATTGACCACTGTGGCCACATTGTCGCTGATTCAGGCACGGCGTCGGGCGCGAGATACCAAACGCGTTTCCGATATTCAGCAGGTGCGCAACGCGCTGCTCATTTACTCAAATCAGCGGGCAACTTATCCGGCAACTCCTGTTGGCGGCGTCATATTGGGAAGCGGGGATGCAAAGTGCCTGGATGATTCTGTTGCAGGATTTAACGTGGTATGCGGCGCTGGCGGAGAACTTGTGATTATGCAAAGGGTTCCTGCTGATATTGTTGGCGGCGCGAGTTACACATACAGTAAAACCGGAGCGCAGAATTATGCCATCACGTTTACATTGGAAGGAAATGTTGAAAATTTAAGTGGAAATTGTACTGCGACAGAAAGTGGAATTACTTGTCCATAAAGGTCGAATCAAAGTGTAGCCGCCGGTCTTTAGCCGGCGCACTTGCTCAAAGTAGATTGTAGCCGCCGGTCTTTAGCCGGCGCACTCGCGCAGCTTAAAGCGCTGCGGCTATAATAATTAAAATATAATAAACTATGAAACAATATAAAAAAGGATTCACCCTTATAGAATTGCTTGTCGTGATTGCAATTATCGGCATCTTGTCAACCTTGGCAGTTGTCTCACTCGGAAACGCGCGAGTGCGTGCAAGGGATTCAAAACGAACAGCGGATATGCGTTCACTCCAAAGCGCATTGGAAATTTTCTACACAGATCGCGCGGCTTACCCAGTTCTAAATCCGGGGGCAAACATAGAGGATCAATATCTTTGCAATACCTCGGGGGTTACTGCATTCCAAGCTGGGGTATGTACAACCGCATCTGACCAGTTGATTCGCGTGCCACGCGATCCATCGTCAAATTCCGGTAATACGGATTCCAATGTATACACGTATACTAGTATAAGTGGAAGCAATACTTATAAAGTTGCCTTTACGCTGGAGCAAGCAGTTGGTACATTACCATCAGGCGCAAATTGTCTTACAACGGGAGGCCTTGCAGGTGGTGCTTGCCCATAAAGTTGTATTGTATTACAAGGGCTCGCAAGGATTACCCTATATGGGTAGTCCTTTGTGTTTTATGGTATAATGGCATACTATGATGGGCATTGTTTTTATAGCCGGTCTTGCAATTGGCAGCTTTTTAAATGCGTATATTTGGCGCTTGCATAGCGGTGGATCTGTGTGGCGGGGGAGGTCGTATTGTCCAAAATGCAAAAAAGGTCTTGCCTGGTACGAGCTTATTCCACTTGTATCATTCTTTGTACAACTTGGCCGATGTCGCGGTTGCAATCAAAAAATAGATTGGCAATATCCGTTGGTAGAGTTTGTCACTGGGATTTTGTTTATATTGGTTTTTGTGAATATAAAGCAAATGGCGCTTGCGCCGCTTTGGCGCGAAGATCTTGCTATTGTAGTATCCTGGTACTTACTCGCAGTGCTCACGATACTGTTTGTATTTGATCTTCGTTATGGTCTTGTTCCGGATGAAGCGGTGTTGCCGGCTATTGTAATCGCGATGGCGTACAACATCATCTTGAGCTATGGTAAAAATCCAAACCATAACTACTTACTACCTACTACTTACTACCTACTCGCAGTCGCAATTGGCGCGGGATTTTTCGCCTTGCAATACTGGTTTTCAAAAGGAAAGTGGCTAGGGGCAGGTGATATACGCATTGGCGCGCTTATGGGCGCGATGGTTGGTTGGCCGTATATTTTTGAAGCAATTATCATTTCTTACATAATCGGCGGATTTGTCGGTGTGTTTCTTTTAATAAACGGCAGGAAGAAATTTGGACAAACATTGCCGCTTGGGACATTTCTTACTCTTGGTACCGCAATTGTATTTTTATATGGCGAACAATTATGGCGCGCGTATTGGAAAATATGAATCACGAATCAGGAATTTGGAATCATGGATTGCGAAAAAATCATAATTCATTATTCATAATTCATAATTCGCGTAAATCCGCAGGATTTACGCTTTTGGAGCTTCTTGTTTCTATCAGCATTTTTGTTATAATTACGACCGCGGTTGTAATTAATTATCGCAGTGGGGAGCAAAGCGCGCAATTGCGCCTTGGCGCGGAAAATCTGGCAAGCACACTGCGGCTTTTGCAAACAATGGCGCAAAGCGGTAAAACAGTGGAGTTGTGCGATACCCAGGACGCAGATGGCACGCCAGATCAATACGCAAACCAAGTATGCACGGTAGGCAGTGGAGTAAACTGCGACAGCGCATGCACTCAGCGTGTTCCAACCGGCGGATATGGCATGTCTATAGTAAATGGCGCAGTATTATTATTTGCGGATGGAAACAATAATCATGTTTTTGATACAGGTGAGGAATTGGCAAATGTGAAAACAGATTTTCCGCAAAACATTGTAATTGGCGTTATAACCGAAACCGAAGATGCACAATTGGCCATTGTGTTTTTGCCGCCAGATGCAGAAATTTTGGTAAATGGAGCGCAAGCCGCAAGTAATGTATACATCACAGCACAGCATGAAAAAAGCGGGGATAATCGCACGATTGTTGTACGTCCCGCAAGCGGTCGTATTGATGTGAAATAAAATAGTATGCTGAAACGTGGTTTTGGGCTACTGGAAACTATTATTGCGCTGGGAGTAATTATAACTGGGCTTGTTTCAGTTATTTCGCTTAGTATTGCAAATCTAACAAATGAGCGCGACACGGCGATGCGCTACCAAGCAGTTAATCTTGCGCGCGAAGGAATTGAGCTTGTGCGCAATATTCGCGATAGCAACTGGCTTGCTGGTACGGATACCTGGCAAGGAATTCCGCCAGGAGGAGGGGATTTTACTATACAATTCAATCCAGAAACTCAAAAGTTTGCGTTTGCGCCTGCAGGCGGTGAAGAGTCTGTTGAAGGCGCGCGCGTTGCACAGTGCGGAGATGGAATCTATATCCAACCGAGCAGTTTTATTTGCGATAAAATTACCCCATTTTCAAGAACGCTGAATCTTACGTTCAAAAGCTGTGTAGGAGAATTTTCAGGCGATGAATTCGCCTCTGTATGCGAAGCGGCTGGGAATCCCACTCCCCCGGTTGCCCTTGAGATTTCGTCCACTGTTAGTTGGAATCAAGGAGCAAAAAATATCACGATTACTGATATCCTATATGACTGGCGATAAAAACGGCTTTACACTGATGGAGATGCTGGTTTCACTTGCGCTTTTTTCAGTGGTTGTTACGATTTCAACAGATCTTTTCTTTACCTTCCAGCGCGTTTCTCGCAAAACAGAGAGCTTTGAGCATTTAGTTTCAGATGCGAGATTGATTATTGAGCAAATTGCGCGCGAAGTGCGGGAAGGTACGATCCATTACAGTGCATATCCAACTCTGCCGTTGAATACGCCGCAAACCACGCTTAAGATATTAGATAGTTCCGCAGTTCCGGTTGAATTTGCCTTTAACGCATCTTGTCCGGATAATAGCGAGTTCCCATGTCTTACGATTGCGCGTGGCGGTTCTCCGGAGCGGCTTTCCGGCGTGGATACGCGAGTTATCAACGCGCAATTCTTCATTTCCCCAACACTAGATCCATTTAACTTTTCAGCAGATACCGGAAATTATTTAGCCGATAGCCAACCGCGCGTAACAGTCGCGCTATCGCTTGATAATGGCAAAGACGCCGGCGATCCAAATTATATTCGTTATGATGTTCAAACCACAATATCAAGCCGCGTTTATCGGCGGTAACCCTACCCAACCTCCCTCACCCGGCCTGCGGCCACCCTCTCCCTCAGGGAGAGGGGAGGGTGAGGGGAAAAAAGGAGAGAGGAGGGGTTACTCCTTGCTTTTGGCCGTGCTGATTACCAGCACTGTTCTTTCAGCCGCTTCTGCGCTAGCCACTATTATTATTTCGGAAATTCGGCAAACGCGGCAAACTGCCGGCGCAATCCAAGCTCGCGCAAGCGCAGAACAAAAAACCGAGCGCGTTTTGTATTTATTGCGCAAGACAGAATTGCCACTTGATCAGATTGCCGGCGCAACCGGTGCGGCCGTTTCATCTTCGCAAGATCCACAATATTTTAGCATTCAGGAAAATGATTTTGTGTCATTGCCCATTAGCGTAGACGGGGAAGTATCCGATATTGCGCCGCGCATTACTACCATTACTACATGGAAGCCGGCAGAGGCATGCGCAAGCGCAAGCGCAAGCTGGATTGAGGTAACACCGATTTCATGGAACGGTGCGGAATTTATTTCACAACGATACCCGTATTCTCACAGCGACTTTACATCCGAAGGTCAGTTGCGTATTGCATTTCCGGCTGGTGGAACGCCGGTTGAAATGCGCATCCGCGCTTTGTATTGCGACATTGATAATCTTGCCGTAGAAGATATTCCCGGACGCGTGCGCATCGTGGCTTCTGGGCAATCCGGAGACGTGAGCCAGTCCTTGCAGACGCTTATGGTTCGCCGTCCTCCAGCGTCAGGATTATTTGATTTTGTCATTTTTTCAGAATCCGAAATCAAAAAAGGACTATGATTAAAGATGAAGCAAAAAAGCGAATTGAGAAATTGCGCGAGGGAATTAATCGCTATCGATATCAGTATCATGTACTGGATAAGCTTGAAATTTCCGAAGCCGCGCTGGACTCATTAAAGCACGAGCTTTTTAAGCTGGAACAAGAGTATCCGGAATTTATCACGTCGGATTCGCCAACTCAGCGGGTTGGCGGAAAGCCTCTGCCGGAATTTAAAAAAGTGACGCATAAGGTGCCCATGCTTTCCATGGAAGATGTGTTTTCGCCGCAGGAACTTACGGCATGGCTCACAAGAATTGAGCGGCACTATCCTAATGGCCATTTTGATTTTTACGCGGAAGTTAAAATGGACGGATTGGCTGTATCGCTTATTTATAAAAATGGCATACTGCATACCGGATCTACGCGTGGAGATGGAAAAGTGGGGGAGGATGTAACGCAGAATTTGAAAACAATTGAAGCCATCCCATTGCGCTTGCGTGTACCAAGCGAATCAGAAATCCGGAAGCTGAGCTTCCCAGGGGGAAGCTCAGCTTCCTTATATCTTACAATTACCAATGCTATTGAACACGGCGAGATTGAAATTCGCGGTGAAGCGTACATGTCCAAGAAAACTTTTGAGGAGCTTAATTACGAGCAAAAGAAAAAGGGCGAAGAATTATTTGCCAATCCGCGCAATGCCGCCGCCGGGGCAATTCGCCAGCTGGATCCTAAAATCAGTGCCTCGCGCCGACTTTCATTTTTTGGTTATGCGCTTTTGTTTCCTCCCCTGCCTGAGGGGAGGATTAAGGAGGGGTGGGAGACCCACGAGCAAGCGCACGAACTTATAAAATTATTCGGAATTCCGGTGAATTCGGAAAATAAGCACTGTAAAACTCTTGATGACGTAGTGCAATTTCATGAGCACGTTTATAAAAAGCGTGAAAAGCTCCCATATTGGACTGATGGTATTGTCGCGGTTATAAATAATGACGCGACGTTTGAGCGGCTTGGGGCGGTTGGTAAAGCGCCGCGCGGGATGATTGCGTATAAATTTCCGGCGCAACAGGCAACCACAAAAGTAAAAGAAGTGCGCTGGCAAGTCGGCCGTACTGGCGCGCTTACGCCCGTTGCGGTAATGGATCCGGTTTTTGTGGCCGGAACAACCGTTCAGCACGCTACCCTGCATAATATGGATGAGATTGAGCGACTTGGTCTGAAAATAGGGGATACGGTAATTTTGGAAAAAGCCGGCGACATTATTCCAAAAATTGTGAAGGTTTTGTCAAAACTGCGCACTGGCCATGAAAAAATAATCCACACGCCAACGCATTGTCCGGCTTGCGGAAGTAAGGTCACGCGCGCGGAGGGCGAGGTTGCAATAGTTTGCAATAAAAAAAATTGTCCGGCAAAACATCTGGAAAATATCACGCATTTTGTTTCCAAAAAAGCCATGGATATTGACGGACTTGGCTATAAAATAGTGGAACAGTTAATGAATGCGGGGTTTATTGCCACGCCGGCAGATATTTATAAACTGACCAAGTCAGATTTGATTGATTTAGAACGGTTTGGCGAAAAATCCGCGGAAAATCTGATTGCCGCCATTAATAAAGCACGCACGCCCCAGCTTTCACGTTTTATTTTTGCGCTGGGTATTAAACATGTGGGTGAGGAAACTGCGGTGGATTTGGCCAACACTTTTGGCACGCTTAAAAAAATACGCGGAGCCGCGCTTGAAGAGCTTGAAGCCGTACCGAATATCGGTGAAGTAGTGGCGCGATCATTGCACGAGTATTTTTCGGACAAGCACAATCAAAAATTAATTGATGATTTGCTTGATGCAGGGGTTAGAGCTGAAGAAGTGCATATTAGGCGCCATCAACCTTTTACGGGAAAAACATTCGTATTGACCGGCGGCCTGGAAACCATGACGCGCGATGAAGCCAAAGAAAAAATCCGCGCCTTAGGCGGCGATATTTCCGGCTCGGTTTCCAAAAACACCGATTATGTCGTCGTCGGCACCGACCCCGGCGACAAATACGAAAAGGCCAAAAAACTCGGAATTAAAACACTAGATGAGAAAACGTTTCGGGGCATGCTAAAATAAATTACCCAGGGTAAAATCATTTGTATTTGAATACATTGAATGAATAACAGTCACAATAACAAAAGTGATAGTAAAATACGCTGAACGGATAATTATTCACGATCGTGAGTAATAAGTTGTTATGACAATGAGAAAGAAAATACAAAAGAAAAAATCAAGGCAGGCGGAATTGTTGCGTTATGGATTACGCGCGGGTCGCATCTTTTTGCAAGATATGGCGAGTCTTACCGGATATATTGCGGCTGCCGGACATAATTATAACCTTGGGTGGGCCGAGTATGAGGAAAGACAAGAGCAAACGCGTAAATATGAGGAGCGCGAGCGGTTGCGCGAGTTAAAAGCGCGAAAGTGGATTGAAACGAAGAAGATAGGGGAGAAATTGATGGTGCGACTGACAGCAAAGGGTTGGCAACAGGTTTTGCGCGATCGTATGCGTTGTACAAAAACAATGTGCAAAGATGGCCGATGTATTATTGTAGTATTTGATGTGCCGGAGTCCGAGCGCCATGTGCGCGACACGCTTCGCTGGATACTTGCGGAGTGTGGGTTTTCCATGTTGCAAAAGAGTGTCTGGTTTTCAAATAAAGACGTGATGGATGATCTTTGCGCGCTTTTACAAGGTACAAAACTTAACAAATGGGTGCGCATTGTTGTTGGCAATCAACTGAAGCAAGTATTTCTAAAAAATGCGTTGCTACGATTGAAGGCACGACAGACTGCACACAAAACCGGAAAAGCATAATTTTCCCAGCATCTTAAAACTCACGATCGTGAATTTTTGTACGACGGATTATTATTCACGATCGTGAGGAATAAGACTTTTGCGAAATTGCCTAAGCTTAAAATTTTGAGATAAAAAAGAAGCCGGGCGCTGAGGGCGCGCACGGCAAAGTAACCAATCCTCGCTCTGCAAGAGCGATTATCGTTTTCGTTGTGTTAGGTACGCATCAACGATGAACACGAGCGAGACCAACTGCTGGAGAAAGAGCCATGGATACCCCTGAATCCACATCAGCCACCCACAGGTGACGTGCATGAGAACATACCAGAGATAACCGCTAGCTCGCTCTTTCGCAAGCAAGTAGGTTCCGACGAGGAATCCCAGTACAAGTCCGATTTCCAGCCACTGATTGATGGTGGTGATACCACCGAAGTCGTAGAGGCTGTAACCGAATCCGAGCGGGATACAGACGAGCGCGAGATGGTCGAGCCAGCGTGGCGGATTCTTGGTCGTGCCGCGGAGTGCGATGACAAGACCCAGCACCATTGCCGGAGCACCGCTCGCTTCTACCGAAGCCGCAATCCAGTTACGCCAACTGACGAAG
>Ga0155882_122_pt1 | contig 57429 bp, 54 predicted proteins | sample RifCSPlowO2_01_FD_107536 | JGI IMG/M metagenome (GOLD analysis project Ga0155882, IMG submission 107536) | Candidatus Uhrbacteria bacterium RIFCSPLOWO2_01_FULL_47_24
CAACAACCCCGCGGCAAGCCGCGGGGTATGACCAACGGCATGGCCCTAGGTGAATAAACGAAGCTGAGGCGGGGTATCCATTGTCTTTCCCTGGCTTGCCACATACTGCTCAACCACCTTCCAATTGCCCCGCTCGCTGACCGTGGAAAGATAGAAGCCATCGCTCCAGAACTCCCCTCCCCAGAGGTCTTTCTTGAGCGCAGGAAATCGCTTGAAGAGTTCTCGGGCGGTGATACTCTTGAAGATCCGCACCACCTCTGAACCGCTGAGTTTGGGGGGGAATGAAGCCAGGAGGTGGATGTGGTTGAGATCAGTGCCAATCTTTTCAAACTCAATGTCATATCTTTGGGCGATTTCCTGCGCGATTGTGCTAATCGCGAGCGGGATCTCATCTTGAAGCAGGGCTTTGCGGTATTTGACGGGAAAGACAATGTGGTAGTGCGTGTCATAGGCATTGTGATGAGTGCGGATGAGGGCCATGCCGCCAGTATACCTCTGGAAACCGAGGGTTTCCAGACCTTCCTCCAGGGATCCCGCGGCAAGCCGCGGGGAAATCCGCTACGCGGATTATACCTCCACCAATCAAATTATCTCCATCATAAAACACAATAGATTGCCCCAGTGCAACCGCGCGTGCTGGTTCATCAAATATCACACGGCATGCACTTTCATACACTATAGTATGAAAGTGTACATTTACAGAAGTGAGGAGGGCGCGATAACGCACGCGTGCCATAAGTTTTCTGCCACTTTCAGGGTATTCTCCTATCCAATTTACATTTCGTATAGTACACTCAACCGCTCGATAATCCGGTTCATCTTTTTCATTGGCCACGACCAAGGTATTGTGCACCAAATCTTTTTCTACCACAAAATATGGCCCGTTTCCGCCGAGTTTTGTGCCTTGCCGCTGGCCAATAGTAAAATGCGCAAGACCATCATGGTAGCCCAAGAGATTTCCATGCACATCCACAATAGGTCCGGATTGACGGCTCCTTGTGGCCAGGTCACGGGTTGCGCCTGCGGCAGTGACCTGGCCACTTCCGCCGTACAAAAATTCCTTTAACTTAATTTTTCCCAAAAAACAAACGCCTTGGCTGTCTTTCTTCCCTGCATTATGCAAGCCAAACTTTTTTGCCATCTCTCGCACTTGTGGCTTGGTATACTCACCAATGGGAAACATTATGTGCTTAAGTTGCTCCTGCGTCAATTGCCACAAAAAATAACTCTGATCTTTATTCTTATCCACTGCCGCATACAATTCATACTGTGAACTGTGAACTGATGACTGTGAACTCAATTGTGCATAATGCCCAGTGGCCACATAATCATATCCAGCCGCAAGTGCTTTCGTAAGTCCAATGCCAAATTTAATTTCAGAATTGCAAAGCACATCCGGATTTGGAGTCCGCCCGGCCGCGTATTCGCTGTAAAAATTTTTAAGCACGCGCTCTTTATATTCCTGTGTAACATCCCAAACTGTAAATGGAATGCCCAAATGCGCTGCCACCCGCGCCGCATCTTGCATCTCCCTAGCCCAGCACGGATCGCCTAATGACACTGAGTCTTTGTGTTGCGCCGCGGGCAATGACTCAGTGTCGGACGGTTCCCACAATTTCAAATAAACCCCGGCCACCTCGTGACCGGCTTGTTTTAGCAATGCCGCGCAAACCGAAGAATCCACCCCGCCGGACATTAAGACTAGAATTTTCTTTGGCTTTTCCATATCTCAATTAAATGTAGCCGCAACTCTTTAGGTTGCGCAACCAATGCCGGCTAAAGACCGGCGGCTACAATTCAGTATAATTCAAAAACGAAATTTTTGCAATTAAAAGAGCCGCGAGTTTGCAGTCCTCGCGGCCTTGGAGCTTGACCCTGCTCCGGGGCTTGCCCGCCTAGGTTTTCCGAAGAAAATCTTGGCGGGGTACTTACTTCTTGCCGCCCTTCTTGCGGTACGACTGGCCGAGGAGACCAGAGCCCTCGTTGGACTTCATGGCCGAGCGCTGAGCGCGGTTTTCCGCCGCCTTCTGCCCGCGCTTGCCTTCCCGCCTGGCACGCGTCATCGCGTTCTTGTGCCGCTTCCGACACCCGCCGCACACGCCCACGAGTTGATCCGGCGCGCCGCTCTCCTTGTCGAAGAGCTTGGAAACGGACGCACCGCAGTCCGCGCACCGGAGCGATCCCTTCGCGCCGTTTTTCACATGTGCTTTGCCTGCCTGCCAGGCCTCGGGCCACTTGGCCTTGATGTGCTCGATCACCTTGTAGCGCAGGTAGCCGAGCGTCTTGAACTCCGGCCCATGGAGCAGGCAGCTCTTGGCCAACGCCTTGGCCTGCTTGCGTGCCACGCTGTCGTGCTGGTGCAACTCGGAGTCCGGCGTGTCCAAATCGCTGTGCGCCGCGAGAAGGTCGTCGTAGCGACCCTTTGTGGTTCCGAGAATCGCGAAACAATCCTCCGCGCTACCGAGCTCCTCGTTTCTGAACTTTGGAATCTCGGAGAGCCGCTCGCTGGGGTTGCCCTTGACCTCCTTGGCCATGTTGCAGGCGACCGTGATGGGCTCGGCCTTCCTCGCCGGCACGCTCCCCGCCCCACCCTTGATGAGCTCGAGCTTTGGCACGGGCAAATCCGGCATCAGCTTGACCGCCGACGTGATCGGCTCCGCGATCCCGAGCTCCAGCTTCTTCGCATGGATTGCTTCTTCCATCGCGCGGATGGCGAGAACCTTGAGCGCGCGCTCGATCGCGGCCTTCTTGGTTTGGTACGCGGACTCGTCCACGAACCCGGCCGCGAAGGACTCGTTAAGGGTCTTGGCGAGCTTCATGAGCTCCTTCTTGCTCTTGCCGGCGTACTCCTCCGGCACCACCGTGGCAGGCGCAAGAGTGACCGGCCTGGTCGGCGTTTGCGCGGTCTGCTCCGCGGTCTTCTGCGCCGCCGCCTCTTCCTTCTGCCGCACGAACTTCTCGGCCAGCCGGTTGCCCAGCTCCCGCGCCTTGGGCAGGCGCTCCTGCCGCGTTTCCATCTCGCGGGCCACGCCCTGCGTCCGCTTGGAATCGGGGTTCTCCGCCGCTCTGTCATCGGCCACGCCGGCGTTGTGCAGGGTCTTGAACAGGTAGTAGAACTTGAACTCGTCGCCAAGTCCGAACTCGTACCGGCCGATCTTCAAGACCTCGCGACCGTGGCTGTGGCACAGCACGAACGGCCCCACCGTGACCATGGCATCCTGCTTGCAATTCGTATTGCCGGTTGCCGTGCAGTCCGCAATCGCGCAGCTGTACGACCCATCCGCGCCGCAGTAGAACGCAAGCTGAGTGAGCGACGGCATGCGCTGGTACAGGTAGTCGTAGGTCAGCAGGCATGCCGCGTCGCGCGCGGAAAATCTCGTCAAGGTCGCAGTCTTCGCCAGAACTTCCATCTCGGCCATGGCGCACCTTTCCTTTCAATTTGCCGTGAATTTTAAAGATCACACCTTGGCGCACGGCTACGCCAACAGTGAACTATATAAGATACTACAAAAACGCCCTTTTGTCAAGGGCTTGTTGAGAAAATTTTCCGTATTTACGCCATTATTTAATCTGTTGCTCTATCCATTTTGCCACTTCATCCATAAATTCCGGTTCGTTCTCAAACATAGTTGTACCATGCCCAGCGTGCTGAAATTCTTTTGTTATATGCTTTGCGGGAGTCACTTGCGCAAGTTTGGCAATTGCAGAAAATGATTCGGGATCATCTGCCGATGCCGCAAGATACAATGCCTGATTAAGTTTTAACACGCGCGCTAGTGGCTCTATTTTTATCCCGCGATAATCCAGGCCGGGCGAAAGTAAAACGGCTACCGGCACTTCAGGATTTTCCATCAGATATTGCAGCGCGAGATTTGCTCCAATGGACGCGCCCACAAGAGCAATCTTATTTTTATGCGCACTATACTTTTTAACAAGCCAATCAACTGCCGCGCGCACATCCAATATCTTCGCCTGTTGCTCAGCATCTGTAAAATTCTGATAATCCAACACTGTGAACTGTGAACCTGCCTTGCCGGCAGGCAGGCTGTTGTCTGTCGACTTTTTCACGCTCTCCCCATGCCCGCGAAAATCAATTGCTAAACTGGAAATTCCAGCCGCACGCAACTTTTCCGCAAAGGCGGCATAACTTTCTTTCGTGGCCGGCATCATGTGCAAAAGCAAGGCCTGCGGCGCGCTCTCTCCTGCATTAACATAGGTACCAACAATCATAACACCATCAGATGTTTGAAATGTTATTTTTTCTCCTTGTGGCATAGTTTTTGCGCATCCGCCGCCAAACAACAAAATAATGCTTAGAAAAAGTAAGTATCTCATTTTTTATCATCAAATTTCACCACCTCGCCAAGTTTGAGCGGCGTAGGTTGTCCTGACGGTTGCGGCTCGGGCTGTTGCGGCCTTTGCCCGCCTAACTTTTGCCGTTGCGGAGGGAAAGTTTGGCGGGGTTGTTGTGGCTGGAGCGGTCTTTGCTGTGGCGGCCGCTGAAATGGTGGTCTTTGCCCTTGTGGCTGTGATGGTCTTGGCTGTGCCGCTCCACTATGTGGAGCGAGCCTCGCCCCTTCGGGGCGGGGACCAAGCTTGATAAGCACTGGTTTTTTCTGCATTGCCTCTTGAAGCGAAATCGGTTTTATCTCTTTTATTTCCTTTTCCTCAAGGAAGGGCTGACGGGACCCCACGGAGGAGACCCGCAGGCCCGCTTCATTTCCTTCTCCTACGCGCGCCGAGACGGTGGGGCTGAAGGATTTTGGGAGCGTCTGCAGGGCCGCTGTTTTAGGCGGCCCGAAAGAGGACCCTTGTATCCGTAAGCCCCCACCGCCCTGGCGCGCATCTCCTTCCCCTTCCTCCTCCACCTCCCCCATCCCAGTCCACCGCAAAACTTTTTCTTCCACCAGCGCGGCTGGCTGGGCATAACGTTCGCGCGATACGCGGATGATTTTGTCGCGATTAGCTTGAAATTGCGCGATAGGCGCCATTGTTGTTGCTGAAAATGGATTTGATGTTACGCCATCAATCATCAGCTTAAGATAAATATCGTATTTTGTCAGATTAACCAAATCTTCCGGCAATAAACGCGGCGTAAATTCTTTTTCAAGAAACTCCGCGTCCTCAGCGCCAATGCGAAATATAATCATAGTTCCCACGTTTCCAAATACGGCATCGCGCACTTTTGTTGATATGTCTGTAACTAATTGTCCAATATATTGGTGGGCGATAATAAGATTGAGACGGTATTTGCGCGCTTCCGACAAAATATTGGCAAAACTTTCTGTGGCAAAATTTTGAAATTCGTCAACATATAGATAAAAATCTCTCCGCTCGGATTCCGGCATATCAACTCGTTCCATTGCCGCAAGCTGTATTTTTGTAATCAGCATTCCTCCCAAAAGTCGCGAGGTGTCTTCACCAAGCCGTCCTTTTGAAAGATTCATTATCAAAATTTTTCCGCCATCCATAATCTCGCGCATGTTAATTGTTGACTTCACCTGCGCGACGATATTGCGGATAATTGAGGCTGACAAAAATTGCCCGACTTTATTTTGAATTGGCTGAATTGCCTCCGTGCGAAACTTCATCTCCCAGGCCTGGTATTCATCCACCCAAAATGCTTTCACGATTGGATCGCGAATTTTCGCAATCACGCGGCGGCGGAAATTTTTGTCAACCAGCAAGCGATTAATGCCCAAAAGCGTTGAACCCGGATAATCAAGCAAGGCCAAAATGCAATTATTTAAAATATGCTCCATGCGCGCGCTCCACACATCCGGCCAAATTTTCTTAAATACCCCCATGAGTCCTTGGGCTACTAAATGCTTGTGCAAGGGGTTTACAGCCTCAAGTACATTAAACGCAACCGGATATTCATGATCTGCCGGATTAAAATACACAATATCATTAATGCGATTGGACGGAATATAGTCCAATAATTTTTCACCCATATCACCGTGAGGATCTACAACCGCAACCCCATGCCCGGCATTAATATCATTTACAATCATATTTTCAAGCACAGTAGTTTTTCCCATGCCGGTTTTTCCCAGCATATAAACATGCCGGCGCCGATCATCGGTCTTTATTCCAAATTTCCGCTGTTGATTGCGAAAATTTGTCATGGCAAAAAAATTGATTTCTTCGTCGTGATTGTGGTTGTAAGCAATGGGCATAGGTGCAATGCTGTGATGCAAATCTACAAATCTTATGCTAATCTACGAATTGCGAATGAATTATTTGTTATTTGTAGATTGGCATGAAATTCGTACATTGGCATCATAGTTTTATCCAATCGGTAAGTTCTCGGGCGTTTCCTCAGCCGGCAATTCTTTCGGCGATGGAGTATGCACGCCGCCGCCATGCCGGCCGGCTACGCCGCCCATTGGAAGTTCGCGGGGTGGCTCCGCGCGCTTACTCTCGGCTTTCTTAATAAGCGGCGCTTTTACCGCCTCCGCAATTGGGAAATGCCAAAGCGTGGCCAGCTCTTCAATATTGAGAACATACCCAATATGTCCTCGCCAATTACTGCGCGCTTTGTAGGCGCGGACAATTTTTCTGCGTTTCCAATTTTTGCGCTGTTCCTTAAAAAGATAATGCGCGTGCGTGCCGATTTTTTTCGTATCCGGCTTTAAGGCATTGAGATCTTCTGTATTGACCTGTTTCATGGCGCCAACCATTCCCCAGGCGACTTTTGGCCGATTCATTATATCATGGGGCGCTACATAAATCCCCCGTATTTTTGTGTGAAATCCAATTTTTGCCGCCTTGTGCTCAATTTCCTCAATAATTTCCCTTTCCCCCGGAGTTAAATACAGCATCTTGGATGGCAATGATTCTTTGGCGTGCGCGTCATGCGCGGGATCTCCCGGCATAAACGCGTCAATTACCATCTCTCCAATAAGTCCGGGAACGCGCATTATTTTATCAAACAATGTTGTCTTATGTTCTGAAGGAATTCCGGCAAGTTTTTCAATCAAATGATAACTTTTATCCTGCCAGCTATGAGACGCGATAGGAGTAATAATAATCTGCAACCCGGCAAATTCACCTTGGCGCAGAGAACTAAATGTTTCAAGAAGCGCCGCCATTGGATCCTTAAAGGTGGCTTCCTCCGCGGTTTCATCATGAAACTCTTCATAGGTGCGAATGGGATATGCTTGTGGCTGAACCAGTTTCCATTCAGTTCCCCATAATTGCCACTCCGGATTTGGATATTGATTGGGAAACCACTGCGCGTAATCTTCCGCTTCTCTAATTTCGGCACTTGGGTATTGCGCGTAAATAGCAGACTCAACAAGATCGCGCGTTTTAGTTGTAGTGTAAATATAAAATTGTATGTGCCCCTCGGTGCTTACGATTTCCAAGCTGAAATAGGGCTGGGAAAACCCGGTAATGTATTTCTGTATTAAATCCGGCTTATCATGCGCGCCAGCCAGATGGGCTAAAACATTTTCCACTGCCTTAAGCGTTTGAATATTCTCAGCTGGAACATCAACTGCTAGCAGCACCCACTTATATTCCCCAGCCGCCTTAAGGGTAATATGCAGTATCCACATCCACTTAAATCCCGCAAAAATCGCGATAACCATGGGAATCCAAGCTCCATGAATAAACAAATACCACATGCCGTGCAGTGGCGACTGCGCCGCGGCCGCCAAAAGCGGGGTAAAATCAAGAGTCAGCGGGCCAATCTGGATCATAGTTATCCAGTATAGCACAAAAAAGAAGCACATACAATGACGTACGCGCTTCAAAACGTTACAAAGCGGGATATCACTATCTTCTTCTCAGATTATACCAGGTTACCAAAAACGGCGCGGCAATAAATATGGATGAATAAGTTCCAACCGCAATACCTACAATAAGGGCAAGCGCAAAACTTTGCAGTGACGGGCCGCCAAAAAGAAAAATCGCAAAAAGCGCGAGCGTGGTCGTAACCGATGTATTAATCGAGCGACTAATTGTTTGGTGCACCGATGCTTCAACAATTTCTTCAAAAGTACCCTTGAGTTTGCGCACGTTTTCGCGCACGCGGTCAAGCACCACAATGGTATCGGAAATTGAATATCCCAAAATGGTAAGCACTGCGGCAATAAATGGACTCCCAACCTCCCATCCTCTAAAATGTCCAAGATACGCAAACAGCCCAAGCGGGATGAGTACGTCATGCAAAAACGCAATGATCACAATGCCGGCGTACACCAGCGCGGGAACCGGCCGTGACACATGCCGGAATGACCACGCAATATAAAATAAGATCATGAGGGTTACCAGAATAACTGACAAAAGCGCGCGGCGGAAAAGCTCACGGCCAACTGTGGGGCCGATGGAATCAAAACGCACTTCAGTTACTTCTCCGAATTTTTCCTTAAGCTGAAATACAAGATCTTGATGCTCACCTTCCTTGACCGGCTGAAAACGCAACACCAATGTAGAATTGTCCGCGCTCTGAATTGAAGGGGCCTCCAGATTTATGCTGGTAAATATGCCGGACACCTCTTCATTGGACGGCAGATTTTTAAATTGCACCTCTAAAAGAGATCCGCCAGTAAAATCAATACTCGGCTTAAGACCCCAAACAAAAAGTGCGATCAATGACAGCACGATAAGCGCGCCTGAGAATATAAACCAGATTTTTCTGTTTGCGATAATCTGCATATTATCTTTTTACGCGAGTGCCGTACCACCATGATCGTCTCACATGTGGAGCTACGATACGGAGAAGTACGCGTGTTACTGTAATTGCGGAAAAAAGCGATACAATTACGCCAACCGAAAGCGTTAGTCCAAATCCTTTTACCAAACTGGTGGAAAACCAGAATAAGATAAGCGCTCCGAAAAGCGTAGTCAAATGGCTATCGCGAATAGACGGCCAAGCCCGCTTAAATGCGTCTTCAATCGCGCTCTGTAATCCTTTTCCACTGCGCAACTCTTCTTTAAGGCGTTCAAACTGCAAAACATTGGCATCAACCGCCATCCCGATAGATAAAATAAATCCTGCAATGCCCGAAAGCGTAAGTGTCACGGGAATCAATTTAAAAAGCGCGAGTACGATTGTACTATAGATTATGAGCGCAAGCACCGCAAGAACTCCGGCAAAGCGATAATACAAAATCATGAAAATAGCTACCAGCGCAAATCCAATAAGCCCGGCTTTAAGTGATGCTTGAATCGATGCTTGCCCAAGCGTCGCACCAACTGTCTGCTGAGAAATCAAATTAATAGGTACAGGAAGCGCGCCGGCATTTAGCCGTTGCACCAAAATTTTTGCCTCTTTTACCGTAAAATTTCCGGTAATAACTGCTTTCCCGTCAGTAATCGCGCTTTGTACGCGCGGAACAGAAATCGGCTCGCCATCAAGGAAAATCGCAACTAATTTTCCAAGATTTTTAGTAGTAATATCCGAAAATAATTTCTTTCCCTCATCATTAAACTCAAGACCGACTTCTGGAGTATTGGTATTTTGATCAAATTGCAACAGAGCACGCACTAAGTGTTTTCCGGAAAGTCCTGTATTTTTCCATGGCGTGGGCGGAGGCAGATAATCCGCCTCGGTCTTTTCCTTAATAAGCACGCGATTAACATTATACGCTTTAAGCGGGCGTTCCTCTATTTTATAAATGAGATGAAAACCGAATTGCGTTTCAACTACATCAGAAATCGTTCCATTTTGCATGGCAAATATAACGTCTTCAAACGGCTTAACCATCATACCCTTACCAAACCACCCCAAATCACCACTGCGCTCTGCCGCACCCGGCTCGGTAGAGTTTTCACGCGTGAGTTTTTCAAAATTATCCGGCGTGGCCTGTGCTTTTAATTCTTCGATTTTCTTGCGCGCCTCATCCTTGGAAGTATCGCGCTCGCAACGATCAGCGCCGCGGAAACAAATCAGCAGATGCTGAGCATGCACTTCTTTACCCTTATCTTCAAATGATCTTACTTGAACAAAATTCCATCCCTCACTAGTCAAAATAGGATCAATAGTTATCTTGCCCGCGCCATTTTTATCTGCCCAAGCCCAAAGCTCTGGATAAGCGCTGGCACCCGTAATAAATCCAATGCTTCCGCCAAAATCTCTGGTCGTAATATCATCCGAATATTTTTTAGCCAGCGCCATAAAATCAACTTCAGTTTCGGAAAGCAATGTTTTCTTCACTTCATCCACGCGCTTTTTTGCCTCCTTATTGTATTGCTCAAGATCGCGCTTTTCATCAATGGTCAGTTCGCGAGTCGGCTCGGGCGTGGATTCTTCTTTAAATTCCAAAACCGGCGTTTCTCCAATTTGCTTGATTGCGGCCTTTATATCTTTGACTCCCGCAAGCTCAACTACCACACGCCATGAATCTCCGGTTCGCGCGGTTTGCACCAACGGCTCGGCTACTCCAAACGCGTTCACTCGCCGCTCAATCACATCGCGCACGCCCTCTACTGCACTGTCACGCTCGCTTGAATCAATTTTTAATACATCCGCTTCATAAACCAAGTGCGCGCCACCCTGAAGATCAAGACCAAGTCTAAACGGCCGCTCAGGATAATGCCCCACACGCAGGGCCTGAGCTTGTCGAAGGCCCCATACATTAGTGTGCGGCACACGCTCAATCCACCCATTCACCTTATCCGCCGCCACATTCCAGGGTTTGGGATATACCAAGAGCCCAGTTAAAAGAGCGAGCAAAATAACAAAAAATAAGGCCCGGCGCACTCTCCCGCGCGGACTTGGATTAACCATCCCTTTCCACAACCTTTTAAACATAATCTTCAATGGTAGTCGCAGGTCTTTAGCCTGCGCAATTCGCTTCAATGGTAGTCGCAGGTCTTTAGCCTGCGCAATTCGCCGGCTGAAGACCGGCGGCTACAATTATTGTGCCCAATATACACTACCTCTTAAAATCACGCAAGCCGCCTCACAATCCCTTGCTCCGCATCTACCTCCAACCGATCACCGGTTTTTAATTGCTCCGTTGCAGTTTTAAGACCAACAACAGTTGGCACCTTTAGCTCGCGCGCCATAATTGCGGCATGGCAAGTTACACCGCCCTGATCAGTTACGATTGCTCGCACGCGTTTCAGATATGGCACGATGGTATAGCGCGTCATAGAACATACCAGTATTGCGCCACGCGGGATGCGCTTAAAATCTTCCGCATTAAACGCCACATATGCCTTTCCCTTTACTTTTCCGGAATAAACAGTTTGACCTTTGAATTCGCAAAACTGATCTGTAGCTTGAAAACGCAAAAATTCTTTGGCAAATATACGGTCCGCTTCACGATTCCAATATACGCGAGTCTTGCCATTAAGAGTTAAAAGCGCACAGGTTTTCCGTTGTTTAAAATCTTTGGGAAACGTCTTTGTCAAAAGTACTGCTTGAACCTCGCTGGGTAAAAGTTTCATAGCATCGCCCACTGGTATCCCTAGTAATGGTCCTAATCGTAAGCGATACATTGGCTCCAATTTAGCAAGTTGCCGCGCGGCATAATCCCTGTCTAAGCCAAACCGGTAAATAAGATGTTTATTTTTCTGCACCCCCACCATCTCCGCCAATTCAGGAGTTTGGAAAACTGCACAAAATGTGCCCCATGCTTGATAAAATTTATCAATGTTTTGCTCTAAATTTGCTCTGCTTGAGAATGTATTTTGGGTAATTGAGAGTAGATCATCTGCCGCAGATCGAATCGCTTTTCCCACTTGCTTAACAAAATGCGGATTGAAATTTTTTTCCAAGAATATTTTTAATCCCTTAAGATCGGCAACGCCGCGGAGTGAATATTCAAATCCATTGATATAATAAAATAAGGTATTCCGAAATCGCCACCGCAAAGCTGAATTTTTTCCGCGCACATATCCCGCATTCACCAAAAATATATCAAACGGAAAAAACTCCACTTTGCGAATCAAATACCACCGCCCTACTTTTTGATATCCCATGTTCATACTTTACCTAGTCTTGACAGCGTGCTTATTTTGCTGTATTATAGCATGTTAGTCCTGGAATTGGCAGTACAACCGAACGGCTAACGCCGTTCTTACTAGAGGAGGAAGCCGTGAGACAAATTTGGATTCCGCACCTGACGAAGATGTCCGTTGCCGAGGGACGCGAACGCTTCGGAGACGCGTTCGACCCCGCAGACCCGCCGCTTTCCAACAAGGCAAAGGAGGGAGCGGTACGGCTGACCGACGATCTGCAAAAGGCATTCGGATCGCCGACCATGATCTTCCACTCGCCCAAGCTCCGGTGCATGCAAACCGCCGCACCGGCGATCGAACGCTTTGGCCAGCATCACAAAGGCGGCGTGCTCGTGGTTTCGCTGAACACGCTGGCTCAGCCCGACTCCGGGGATGTGGACCCGAATCACCCCAATGCGCGGCCGGACGGATTGGTCATCTACGGCCCGCCTTCCACAGATCGGCAGTGGCTACAGTGGTTCGGGACCAGCTTCTGGACCATCCGCGCGCTTACGAGTGCGCAGGAAGGGACGATCTGGGTCTTCACTCACCGGCCACTCGTCGCTTGCGCGCGCTGGGTGGCACAACGGAGATTCTGTCCACTCTCCAATGGAGAGACGATCGACGCCCTGGACAAGTCGCTCCTTCCGTACTGCATCTTCAAGATCGACACGAACACGATTTGGAAGGAGGTTCCCCGAGAGTAGTCTCACCGCACAGTTCACCTGTTTCGGCTCCGGCGTGCGCACTGCGCGCACCCGGGGCCGTATTATTTTCCCAGCACTTTCATATATGAAAGTGCTACCTGTTTCACAATTTCTTCACAACCCCCCTCTCCGCATCCACCTCCACTCGATCACCATTTTTTAAAACTCTTGTCGCAAACCTCGTCCCAATTACACACGGTATCTTCATCTCGCGCGAAATAATTGCGGCATGCGAGGTAAGCCCGCCCTCATCAGTAACAATCGCGTCGGCATATTTCAGGAGTGGAACAAACTCGGGAGTCGTCATTGACGTTACAAGAATAAACCTCTCTCGCACCCTCACCCCCTTTGGATTGGAAATTATTTTCACTGATCCCCGTGCAGTACCGCGGCATGCGATTGTACCACGTAATTCGCGGACTTCCCTCACTCGCAACCTGCCAAGCTCCTTTTGAATAAACTGGTCTGCTTTCTTATCGGTTAAGATACGCTCCCCTCTTGCATCTCTATATACCACGGTTCGCTTTTGCCGTTCTTTATGCAGTTTTACTGCTTTCTGAAAATTCTTTGTCCGGAGCCCCTCTAAAAATTCCTGAGCAGTCAAGGATTTTATTGCTTCTTTAGGTACATGATATTTTCTTGCCAGTGTTTCCCAAACTTTTTCAAGTTCACTGCGAATCTCTGTCCAGGAATTTTTGAAATCCAGGCGCAGTTTGCCAACTTTCCAAAGAAAAGCGCGAGGTAGCTCATGCTCATACCCGATGATACGGGTAATCACCCGATAAGTAGTAAAAAGCCGGTATGCTCGGGCAAAATTCTCAAAAGGTACAACGAGAGACATGTTCTTCTTTGTAGCACGAGTGAGATCTTTAAGTGCGCGCCGCACGTTGCGCTGATACCGAGGAAGTTCTGCAAGAATGCAGGCCGCGGCTGTGCGATTAGAAACTAAAACTTTTGTCTGGCGTTTCACTTCAGAAGTGAGCACATAAAAACTTGCCTCGCCATCTTCCATCAATAAAAAAGTACGACTGTAGGGTACGCCAAGCACCTCTCCAAGTTCATGAAGATCTCCATCGCACAAAAGCGAAGCATCCAAAATATACAAAGGCCTTTTCACGCTAAAAAACCAACGCATAGAACTCTTTTGACTAGGAACTACGAATAGATTATCTCACCTCATCCCGCTTTAAAATTTCCTCAATCACAAAACTCAGCTTCGGCTGCACAAACCTCCGCAAAAACTGATGAATATTCTCGGTTGTGATTTCAAATCTACTCCCCATATTAAATTTTACTCCTTAACATATCTAATCCCCAAATCCTCAAACTAAACAAAAAGTTCCATACTTGGAACTATGGAACTTTTTGTTTGACTTTGCCAAGTTGCATTTCTTTTTCAAGTTGCTGCGGTTTGCGGGGGCTGGTACGTTCCACGCGAAATAGTGCTTCAAGATAGCGAAACACTTCGCGTTTGCCTTTCCCGGATCCACGCAAAATCTTCAGGGTCTCCAGCATTCGCTTCCGTTGACGGTTATTCGCCGCGCGCGCAATTTCCTCAAGAATACCTTGCGGCCAGAAATAAAGCGGATAGCGGCGTTTCAGGTGTGCCCAACTTCCCCACATCTCACCAGCATGAGCAGGTGGCTGCCAAAGTGGCACAGCCATGTCCTCCTTGGCAAGACCACGTGCCATAACCATCCGCAAACCTTCCCCGGCTTGCTGCAACCATAAATTCACGCGCGCGATAGTTTGCTGACTCACCTTGAGTTCTTGCCGAATCTGTTCGTACTTTTTGCCTTTGAGTAGTTGCTTTGCGATCTGCAGCCGTTTTGCTACCATGCGCAGCTCTGGCTCTGATAGTAAATCACCAAGCACTCTGGCCGACTCCTTAAGATTTTTGACCATCACCATGGATTGACAGAGTTCGAGCAACACCCTTTGCTGTGCTTCTTTTTCAAGTTTTTGCCGGGGAGTAAATTTTGCCATAAAAGAAGAGGGGGGGTAAAGTCACGTTATTGACGTTTTCACGTTATTGACAAGTATACCATGCACTTCGGTTTTGAGCAAAAAGTTCCATACTTGGAACTATGGAACTTTTTGTCAAGTTTTCTTGGTGTTACCTTTTTTGCCCTGTATTTTCAGAATATTAAATGTGCTCCAACCAACGTGAGATAACACTCTTCAACTCTTCCAAATGCTCATTGGCGCGGAGGGTGTGTGGCGCTCCGGAAATGAGGTGGAGCTCTTTAGGGCCGGGCAGAGCTTCATACAGAATCTGTTGATGCTCAGGCGGTGTGGAATCATCATACTCGCCCACAATTAAAAGCACCAGCATGGTAAGTTTATGAACTTCTGGCATCAGATCATATCTTAGCCGATCTTCCATATGCGACCATGGTAGACGTTTTACTTTTCCGGTTGATTTACTGATTTCTTCACGCCACCCTGTTTCTTTCCATTTTCGCCACTCTTCATGCTTTTCATGCCCTTCCATACTCAACGCGCCGGACACCACCGTGGAAATCGGTGCTAGGGCTTTCACTTTTTCAGGATGTCGCTCCGCATATAATGCTATACAAAGTCCGCCTAAACTATGGCCTACAAGTACAAATGTCTCCTGATACCACGGCTGTGTACGCGCCCAGGCAATAACATCCTCCAAATCTTCATAGTAATTTGTGGTTGTGGCTAATTTATAATTTCCGTCACTTTCTCCAAAAGTATTGGTAGTATCAAAACGCACTGCGGTGTAGCCGTACTCTAAAAATGTCTCAGCCATTGCTTGTACATGTGGCTGCTCCTTAAATCCTCCCAGATCATGCATGATAATTGCCAACCCTTTGTGCGGCGTGGTTTCTTCCACAATTACCACCATTTTCTGCCCTTTGCGATTTTGAATAAATAATTTTTGCATATACTTCTTAGTCTCCTAGTCGTGCGACTAAGAGACTAACGCTACTCTGACTTTATTTTTTGAAATGTTTAAGCAACGACTGTAAAATCGGGTGCTGACGGTTGAGCGTGCACCATATCCAAAGCGAGGACTGTTTGCGGCATATAAAATCACACTCTACTAATTTCTGAATATGCTTGGAGGTGCTTTTCAAGGATAACCCGATTCGTTTTGCAACGCGGTTTATTGGCAACGGCTCATGTTTGGCAAGTTCTTGCAAAATGCGCAACCGCCGCTCATTCGCCAACGCTTTGAGACATTTGGTCAATTCTTTCATATGATGATGTAAATAATACTACATTCTCGCATCCCTCATGATAACATATGCCCAGCCACTCTCCTAGTCGCACGACTAGGAGAGTGGCACGACTAGGAGAGTGATAAATTTTATGAGTCCCAATAAATCTGTCCAGTTCTATAAGCTTCCATATCGTCCGCCACTGTTGCAAACAGTGGCGTTGGCAAATTATTTAAATCATACCAATCCCATCCCACACATTTATCCGGCTCTAATACCTGTGGATTGCCGCTTTCCCAATCTACCGAAAGGCTGACATGCACATAGTGCTTTGGCGCATATGCTTTCATATTTAGCAAGCGTAAAAAGCGTATATTTTTTATTGCAATTCCAGTTTCTTCCTTTACTTCTCGTTTTGCGCAATCTGCGAATGATTCCATATAATCAAGATGTCCGCCAGGCCAAGCATACTCCCCATCCCCGTGCGAGCTTTTGCGCTTGCCAAGCAAAACTTTACCGTCTTTCCAAATCATCACTCCAATCCCTACCCGTGGCCGCGTATACGGATGATTGGCTGGCAATGTCGTCACTTCTAGTTCTGTAATAATCCGCTTTTCAAATTTACCACGCTCGTTTGCTTTGTGATCTTTTATTTTTGCAATCGCCTGCGAAACCCATTTTCTATAATTGCAAATCGCATCTATTACCTCCAATACATCTGCCATTTCTTCTTGGTTTTCAGCTTCCAAAAATTCCGCCACTTCTTCCTGCAATTTTTCCTTTAATTTCTGCTCATACTCCGCATCACTGGCAATATGCGTTACCAACACCTCACCTTTCTCCTTAATAATCTCCGGTATTTTATCCCGCACGAGTTTAGAATATTTCATATGCCCAGCCACTCTCCTAGTCGCACGACTAGGAGAGTGGCATATTTTATTTTAAAATATCGTCGCTGTGTTTCATGCTTTGATTATGGTTAAATGGCCATTTCAATGTATTTTAGGTTGCCCGGCATCAGGTGCAAACGCGCGGCCTCCTCTTTGGTGCACCATTTAATCTCGGTTACTTCCGTATGCGAAGGAGTAGGGATACCGCTTACAATGCGGCATTCATAGCAAAGTACAATCACCTGAATTTTTTTATCATCCGCCCGATCCCAGGTGTTGGTATGCGCGTACGGCAACAGGCGCACGATTTCCACTTCGCATCCAATCTCCTCTTTTACTTCGCGTTTTATCGCCTCTTCCGGTGTTTCCCCAAACTCAATCCCGCCTCCGGGAAACTCCCAAATGCCAAAAGCCGCCGGAATATAATCCAGCCCGCGCTTTTGTACGAGCACGCGTCCCTGCGCGTCCTTGATAAGCGCAATCACGGCCACGATCGGTTCCTTGCAAATAACCGTTTCCATAATTTATGATCTCATGCCGCGCGATTCCTACTTTTCAATTATTTTTATGCTCTGCACGATCACTGGATTAAGCGGTTGGGAGCGCTCGCCCGAAGGACTGAAAGTGACTGGCGCTTCCGCAATCTTGTCTACCGCTTCCAGGCCTTCCGCAACGCGGCCGAAAATCACATAATTTGGCGGAAGCGGATAATCCGCGTGCATGATAAAGAATTGACTGCCATTGGTATTGGGACCGGAATTGGCCATGGCGACTGTCCCGCGACTGTATGATCCGGTAAATGGTTCGTCGTCAAAGCGGTATCCCGGTCCGCCTGTTCCATCTCCGCGCGGATCGCCGCCCTGAATCATAAATCCGTTTACCACGCGGTGAAATATCGTGCCATCGTAAAATTTTGAACGCGAAAGTTTTACAAAATTAGTCACGGTAATCGGTGTAGCATTATCATTTAAGGCAATCGTGATGTCTCCGGCAGTGGTGTGCAATACTGCAGTATAAGTTTTATTGGATGTTTGCAATGGAGAAGCTGGCATAGTTGTTTTTATTTCCGCGGTTCCTTTTCCGCATCCCGCGCCGACAAGGGTTAAAAATAATAGCGTGGCAAAAATTTTTTTCATATTAGCACATAGTATATTAAATTTTATTTAAAGTCATGGCAAGCTCATTGGGTTGTTCAATTATTGCCGCGGGATTTCCTTTTATAAGTGTATCCTGTCTTTGATATCCCCAGGTGACGGCAACGGAGCGCACGTCCACCCTTGCGGCCTCGTCTATATCGCCAAGCGTATCAGTAATAAGAACACATTCTTCTGGTTTTGCATCAAACTCCTCTAAAATCATCCTAATCTTTTTTGTTTTGCTAGCATGCACATCCGCACCATAAATTTTTTTGAAATAGTGCGCCAGATCATATTTTTCAAGATAATTTCTGATGGGACCGTTCACGGTTGATGAAATAATGACCATGGGATAGCGCGCGGCAAGTTCATTCAGCGCTTCTTTAATGCCTTCAACTGGCGGTTGCTCCAAAATGCGCGGCGCAAAACGTTTAAAAAATGGATCGTCTTCGCTTACAGTAATTTTTTCTTCTATATCCGGACTTTCCTCCAGTGCTTTGTAAATATTACCGTCAAAAAAGCCGCGATACTCTTCTTTTGTCGGTGGATTAGGATTGAGCTCAGCAATAATTTTATACGCAATCTCAAACGTATTTACAATAACTCCATCGAAATCAACAAGAATGAGCTTCATATAATAGGTTTTTTCGCGCAAACAATAAGATATTCGCAAAGACCTAATTTATACGCACCATATACACCCACATCAATAAGGTATCCGCCCACTATTCCTTTCCAAAATCCACGAATCTTTTTTATTTCCGCAACAGACTCGGGCCGGCGATGTTCAAAATAGTAACCAGGAATTGTATATTTTCCAATAGTATCTATGGCAATCGCTTGAAATCCTGCTGCTTCCAATTTTGACTGGTATATATTATTTTCATAGATATTTGCTTTGGGAACTTGCCAAAGTCGCCGCGCAAAATCAATTGCACCACGTTCAAACATATTGCGCGGCGGTCGGACCAAACCATAATCCGTAAGTACCATGACACCGCCTGGCTTAAGCACGCGAAATGCTTCGTGAAAAAATTTTTCCCGCGTATCAAAATGTTCCGGGGCCTCAATTGAAAGAAGATGGGTAAAACTGTTATCTGGAAATGGCAATTTTGTTGCCGAACCGTGATGAAACCGGATGCGATCTTCCCCTACTCCTTCGCGCAAAGCACGGATGCGCGCGCGTTCAATATGCTTCCAGGTTACATCAAGCGCGTCAATTGATTCTGGATTGCAAGCGCGAAAAAGCGCAATATCTTGGGTACCCATTCCGCACCCTACATCAAGAAGTATACTACCCTGCCCAAGACCAAGTAATTCACCAGCATGCCGCACCAGATTTTCAGCCGCCTCCTCATACGTCATTCCGTCGCGCGTCCAATAACCAAAATTTAAATACCCTTTGTGATAATCATGAAATCCGTCAATACCTGAAGCATAAAATTTTTCCACTTTTGACTCATGCTCATAGTTTTTCCATACTTGCTGATTATTCATATTTAAGCATGTGCATATTTAAATTTCAAGCGGGTATATGTCCAGTGCGATCTCTTCGTAGGGATGGACGCGCTTGATTGCGGTGATGACACCGCGGAATTGATGCATATTAAGCCCCGTGGCACTTCTTATACTTTTTTCCGCTTCCACAGGGGCAAGGGTCGTTGCGGCCCACCTTCGCTGAAGCTTCGGTGGGCACAGCCCCATATGCATGTGGATGGTCGGCAACATAGCCCACGGCCGGGGCTTTGGAATCAGCACCTTGTAGCGCGGGGGCTTGCCCCCCGCCGGGCGGCACATAAAGTGCCGCGCTACGATCATCACGTCCCTTCTCCATCGTCTTTGCCGGGGCGGACATTTGCATGCCGCGACGCGCAAGTAAAGATGGCGCAATCTGCGTTACAACACCTACCTTGAAAATTGAATACACCACTTGTTTTTCAATCAAATGCTGAAGCTCCTGAAACATCTGATAAGCTTCTTTTTTGTAAGCAATAAGCGGCTCTTGCTGACCATAAGCGCGCAGGCCAATCCCCCGCCGCAAATGTTCAATGGCATCCAAATGCTCAATCCAAAGCGTATCAATAGCGCGTAACCACAGCGCTTTTTCAATCTGGCGCATGGCTTGTTCATTTTGCGTTGTCTCGCTCATTTTGCGCTCGGCATCGTCATACGCGCGTCGCGCTTCGTCCATCAGTATCTCCACAATTTTTGTCCGCGCTTCAGTGTCTTCCAACTTGCTCCCGTTTCCACCGCGAATATGCTCCAGTTTTTCACGCATGTCATTTGGCACGGCAAAAATAGTGCGCGCCACTTCCAAAATCTCCTCAATATTCCACTCCTCCCGACTCCCGCCTCCCGGCGTATGGAAAAGTACAACTTGCTCAAGCTCGTGTTCAATCATTTTCAGCACGTTTTCACGAAGCGCAGGCTGAAGACCTGCGTCTACACTAGATTGCAAAATTTCTCGCCGCTTCTTGTAAATTCCTTCGCGATGTTTATTCAAAACATCATCATACTCCAGTAGGTGCTTGCGAATATCAAAATTATGCTGTTCAACCTTGCTTTGCGCCGATTCAATTGAACGCGAAACCAGTTTGCTTTCAATTGGCATATCTTCCGGAATGTTAAACCGCGTCATCAGCGCCTTAACTCGGTCGCCGGCAAAAATCCGCATCAAATCATCTTCCAGCGAAACATAAAATTGCGTTGCGCCCGGATCGCCTTGCCGTCCGGATCTTCCGCGCAATTGATTGTCAATACGCCGCGACTCATGCCGCTCCGTGCCCAAAACATACAATCCCCCGGCTTCGCGCACTTTTTTCGCTTCGGCAGGATCCGCGGGATTCCCCCCTAAAATAATATCCACGCCGCGGCCAGCCATGTTCGTTGCCACAGTTACCGCGCCCCAATGTCCGGCTTGCGCTATAGTTTCCCCTTCTTTTTCGTGATTTTTCGCGTTGAGCAATTTATGCGGCACGCCTTCGCGTTCCAAAAGCTGCGAAAGAATTTCATTTTTTTCAATTGAAATCGTACCGATAAGCACGGGCTGGCCCTTCATATGGCGTTCTTTTACTTCTTTCACCACAGCTTGAAATTTACCTATTTCATTTTTATACACGCGATCCGGAAGATCTGCGCGCTGAAGTACTTTATTGGTGGGAATTACCACTACTTCTAATCCGTAAATTTTGTGAAACTCTTCTGATTCTGTTGCCGCGGTTCCGGTCATACCTGCCAGTTTCCGATACATGCGAAAATAATTTTGAAATGTAATGGTCGCGAGCGTTTGCGATTCGCGCTCAATTTTTACGCGCTCTTTTGCCTCCACAGCTTGATGCAATCCTTCTGACCATCGCCGTCCGGGCATTAAGCGGCCGGTAAACTCATCAACAATAATAACTTGCCCGTCCTTGACCACATATTCCGTGTCGCGGTGATACAAAGCATGAGCGCGCAAGGCCTGCTCCGCGTGATGCACCATGCTGACCCCGCTTCCGACATCATATAAATTTTTTACTCCCAGCATTTTTTCCAACTTTGCGATTCCGCCTTCGGTAAGGGTTGCGGCGCGCATTTTTTCATCCACATTGTAATCGTCATTTTCTTTCAACCGCACGGTAAGATCCGCGAATTTATAATAAAGCTCCGCGGACTCTTCTGCCGGCGCGGAAATAATAAGCGGCGTGCGCGCCTCGTCAACTAAAATTGAGTCAACCTCGTCAACAATCGCGAAATTGTGTCCGCGTTGTACCATTTCGCGAATATCCGTAACCATATTATCGCGCAAATAATCAAATCCGTACTCATTGTTTGTGCCATAAGTAATATCGGCGAGATATGCTTCTTGGCGCGAAACTGGTCGTAAAAATTCATGCTCCACCTTGAATGCCGCTTGCCGTGCTAGGGCTAAGTCCTTTGTATCTTCAGGGCTTAGCCCTGGGTCAACATGTTCCACCTGTTGATAATGTGGATCATATAGATACGCACTCTCATGCGTTATGCATCCCACACTTAAGCCAAGCGCGTGATAAACTTTTCCCATCCAAACCGCGTCGCGACGCGCCAAATAATCGTTTACCGTAATCACATGCACACCCTTGCCCGGCAGAGCGTTTAAATATGCCGGCGCGGTTGCCACAAGCGTCTTTCCTTCTCCAGTGCGCATCTCTGCAATAGCTCCGCGATTCAGCACTATACCGCCAAGCAATTGCACATCAAAATGCCGCTGGCCAAGCGCGCGCACTGCGGCTTCGCGCGCTGCGGCAAATGCTTCCGGCAAAAGATCATCAAACCCAGTCTCATTTTTTTCCAAACGATGCCGAAATTCCGCAGTTTTGCCGCGCAACTCATCATCGGATAATTTTTTGAATTGCGGCTCAAGCGCGTTAATTTGCGCAACGGTCGGCTGAAGATTTGCTACATATCTCGCATGCGGATCGCCAAAGATTTTAGTTAAAAATGCCATAGAAATCACAGTATAACATTAAAATCCTACCAATTCCACCTCTTCCTCAAGCGCAATCCCAAATTTCTCTTGAACCCTTTTTTTAATCTCTTCCGCAAATGCCATAACCTCCTGTGCGGAGGCGCCGCCAAAATTCACAAGCGACAACGAATGTTTTAAGGAAATACCCGTGTTCCCCTTACGATACCCCTTGTGAAATCCGGCGCTTTGAAGCAGACACGCGGCAGACACTTTCACTCTTTCATCCGGAAGCGGCCAATACCATGGATCAGGACATTCTTTTATTAAGGGCTTAAGTTTTTGAAATTGTTCTTGCGTTATAATGGGATTCATAAAAAAAGAACCCGCGGTTTGATAGCTTTCGTACCCCGGCATAATCACGTACCCCTTTCGCGCACGAATTTCAATCACTGCCTGACGAATTTCTAAAAGAGTTGGCGCAGGACGTTCCGTAAAATAATTTTTAAGATCATGGTAGGAGAGTGTTGGTCTGCCTCCGGGCGTGAGCGCAAATGTCACTTGCGTAATAATAAAATGTCCAGAATTTTTTTTAAACATGCTCGTTCGATATCCAAATTGACACGCCTCGCGATCAAATATTGCTTCTGTCCATGTTCTGGAATCAATTGCTCGTACTTCTTTAATCACCGCGTCAACGCTTTGCCCATACGCCCCAATATTTTGCACAGGAGTAGCGCCTACCGTTCCTGGAATACCGGATAAGCATTCAATCCCTGACCAGTTTTGGGAAACACAACGCGCAACGGTTTCATCCCAACTCTCACCTGCGCCTACTGTAACGAAAATACGATTTCCCTCCGCATAAGCTGTAAATCCTTGAATCTTATTCACAATCACTAACCCATCAAATCCTTTGTCACTCACTAAAATATTACTGGCGCCGCCCAGCACGAAAAATGGAATTTCATATTCTTTCGCCGCTTGTACCGCCTTCACCACATCATCAGACGTATGTGCCACGAAAAAATACCTCGCTGGCCCGCCAATCTTAAAAGTGGTATACGGCGCAAGTATCTCATTCTCCTTCACCTCTGGTATAAGTTTTTTTAATTCTTCATGCATAGTTCACGCGCGGTTTGATCAATATCTCCTGCGCCCATAAAAATTATAACATCATTGGGCTTGACATGTTCAAGCACCATTTGTTTTGTCTGCTCCAAATTACCACCGTATATCACATTTCGTATTTCTGATCTCGTCACTGAGTGATGGGCACCCTTATCACTCAGTGACGGATTTCGGATTTTATCAACAATCATCTGCGAACTCACATCCTGCTCCTCCATGCGGCCTTGAACCGCATAAATCTCTGACACGATCACAAGATCTGCCGCATCTTTCAGCACTTTAACAAAATCCTGAAATAAATATTTTGTCCGGCTATGTTGATGCGGCTGATACACTAGCACAAGCCGCCGGCTGGAATAAAACTCCCGCGCGGCTTTCATAGTTTCCCGGATTGCTGTGGGGTGATGGCCGTAGTCACTTATAATCAAAATGTTATCACGAGACTCATAACTCCCCCTACCCCCTCTTACCTTAAGAGGGGGTACATTTACTGATTCTCCTCCCCTTAAGGTAAGGCCCGCTTCGCCCGCAAAGCGAGGCGAGGGAGGTTGGGAGGGGTTACGGAATGTGCCCACAATTTCAAACCTTCGCCATATACCACGAAATTCGTGTGCAACACGCTCCACCACATCGCGTGGTACGCCAAGTTCAAGCGCGCAAGTTGCCGCCGCAGTGGCATTGTAACGATTAAATTCACCCGGCACTTGCAAATTCAGCTTGCCAAAAATCTCACTTCCGCGCCCGTACAACAACATTCTCACATTCTTGAGAATGTTGGAATGTTGTTTTTGAGTGGATAATTTGACGCACCCGGCATCATCCGCGTTGGTTATTACAAATCCATCCTCCGGCACTTTTTCACATAATTTTTGAAAACTCTCCACTGTATGCTCTAAATCGCGAAAATAATCCGGGTGATCGTACTCAATATTGGTTACCACGACAGCATACGGCTGAAGTTCCAAAAAATGATCCCGATAATCATCACCTTCCACTATGAAGTATGTAGTATGTAGTGGGTAGGACGTAGAGCTTGGCAACCGCAGGTTGCCATATTCCCATCCCGGCACTTTGCTTCCTACAATCACAAATGGATCAAATCCCGCCGCCTCAAGCATAAGTCCAAGCATGGCGGTGGTGGTACTTTTACCATGCGTGCCGGTTACCACAATCGTGCGATAGCCGTGGCTTATCTCGCCAAGCGCCTGCGCATAGGATAATTCTGGAATGCCGCGTCGGCGTGCTTCAACACGCTGAGAATGATCTTCTGGCACAGCATCAGAGTAAATTACTAGATCAGCATCTTCCCTCACCCTGCCCTCTCCCTCAGGGAGAGGGGTTGGGGTGAGGGCATCATCATATCCCGTAACCTCTTTTCCTTGCGCACGAAAAAATTCCGCCACCGCCGACATCCCAATCCCGCCTATTCCAATGCAGTGAATTTTTTGAACCTGCGTGAGCATATACAACACTATAACCCTCTCTTAAGGTAAGAGAGGGTAGGGTGAGTTATGAATCGTGCACAGTTCGTAACCCCTCCTACCTCCCCTTATCCTAAGGGGAGGAACGAATTGTGTTACCCCATTTAATCACATTATCTTGTTCAAATCAATCCTTGTGTGCTACACTAGCCAACTATGACACATTTGTCACAATACGACCCGGAAATCGCTGGCGCGATTGAAAACGAACTGAATCGTCAGCGCGACGGTCTTGAAATGATTCCATCGGAAAATTTTGTTTCCCGCGCGGTATTGGAAGCACTGGGCTCAGTTATGACCAACAAATATTCCGAGGGCTTTCCGGGCAAACGTTATTATGGCGGCAATCAATTTACTGATGTAGTGGAAAACTTAACCATAGAACGTGCTAAAACAATTTTTCGCTGTGATCATGCTAATGTACAACCGCTTTCAGGAAGCCCAATGAACCAGGCCGTATATTTGGCATTCATGAAGCCAGGCGACACAATCATGGGCATGGACTTAAGTCATGGTGGACACCTAACCCACGGTTCGCCAGTAAGCCACATGGGGAAATTATTCAATTTTATTCGCTATAAAACTCATCCCGAAGAAAAAGGCCGCATTGATTTTGATGAATTAATGCGCGTGGCCAAAGAAACAAAGCCAAAAATTATACTTTGCGGATATACCAGTTATCCTCGCGACTATGATTATACCGATTTTAAGAAAGTGGCTGATGAAGTGGGCGCTATTACCATGGCTGATGTAGCGCACATCGGCGGACTCATAGCCGCTAATGTAATGCGTAATCCTTTTGACTACGGCTTTGATATTGTTACTACTACCACGCACAAAACACTGCGTGGTCCTCGCGGCGGCATGATCTTGTCTCGCGGTGTTGTTTCCAACCCGCTAAAAGCTCCTGAAAATACTCGCGAGAACATCCCGACTATTCTTGACCGTTCTGTTTTTCCAGGATTGCAAGGAGGCCCGCATATGAATCAAATCGCTGCCACTGCGGTATGCTTAAAAGAAGCCGCTACTCCCGAATTTCACGCTTATGCCAAACAAGTGCTAGTCAATGCCAAATCCTTAGCTACGGCATTGATGGCTGATGGTGCGAAACTTGTAACTGATGGCACAGATAATCACATGATGGTTATTGATTGTGTAAAATCATGGCGAATACCCGGCAATGAAGCTGAAAAATTGCTGGATCAAGTGGGTATTACAACTAACAAGAGCCTTATTCCGGATGACCCCAATCCCCCATTCAAACCAAGCGGTATTCGCTTAGGCACTCCGGCCTTGACCACCCGCGGATTTACTGAAGATGATATGAAAATTATTGGCCGCACGATTGCTGAAGTTTTGAAAAATCCTCAAAGCGACGACGCCAAATCACGCGCCCGCACAACTGTACGCGACTTGACTCAAAAGCATCCATTGTATTCAGGACTCAGCGTGTTATAAAATATCCACACCGAGAATATTGACATCTAAAACAGGATATGGTATTCTCATAATAGACGGAGTCCACACCACGGACTAAGCTGTTTGTCAGCAAAAAGCCCTCGCAAGAGGACTTTTTTGTTTGGCACATGGACCCGGCGGGACTCGCACCCGCTTCGCTGTTTGTCAAAGACAGAATGTTAACTATATACACCACGGGCCCGGGCGATCATGTGCCGAAAATATTTTATCATAAAATAAGAACTCCCGCACCAGTTGCCCAGTGCGGGAGGTGAAACAGAACGAGGGTGATCCTATGGCAACGAGCTCTGCCAGTTCCCTTCCGTGGTGGACTCAACGCCCAGGAACCAGGTGACCTTGGAGAACCCGCGCTTGTACTCGATGAGGTCGAGTTGGCGCTGGTTGCCATCGCCGAAGAGACCGGACACATACTGCTCGCCATTCACGCAGACTACGCTGTCCAGATTGACCACCTGCTGGAGATCTATCTGGGCCTGCGGGTGTTGAGCACCGATCATGAGCTCGTGATCGATGCTGACCTCTCTGAGTCCCATGAGCCACCGCACCTGCATGGCCTGCAGACGTGTTGCTTCATGCCCGATGCAGAAGGCCACGACCGTGTCCGTAAGCACGCGATACCAGTTGTTGGACTCCCAGTCATCCCTCTTCTCAACATGCATGCGTCGAGAACCGCAGGCATTCGTCGTGTGTGCTGGGTCGACGAAGTCGTACTTACCAGCCGCGACCATCTGCTCAATCGTCGTGATCGGCCAGATCCCGACCTTGAACTCACGGTGCTGGATCTTCTCCAGGTCGATCGTCGATGCCCAGGGCCAGCTGTGTGAGGGCGACTCAGTCTTCCACGGGTCCTCATGTCGAAGAAACCTCTTCAGAGTAATAAGCCAGTCCTCTCCCTTCTCTCCTGACAGTTTGTCGTTCAGATCACGGAGCGGTCCACGCCTATCGCAGAGCGCTACTTTGGCCATGTTGGCCTCCTCCTGTGGCAACCTTAGAGCCAGCACTATGCCGAGTCCACTGGTCTGCCAGTTTAGGAACTGTGTTAATGCTATCATATTTTTGCCAAAATGTCAAGAGTGCGCTAGAATAGCGGCATTCCTATGCAAATCATAGACGGCCGTAAACTTGCCGCACGAATTCGCGCAGAAGTAAAAGAGGAGATTGCGCGCCTCGGATCGACTCCGGGGTTAGCTGTTATTTTGGTTGGCAAAGATCCGGCTTCGCATCTTTATGTTGCGCTTAAAGAAAAAGCATGCACTGAAGCTGGCATCAAATTTGAAAAATATGTGTTTTCCGGGACAGAACCAGAATCCGAAATCATTGAAACAATCCGAAAGCTTAATGGCCGCGATGATATTCACGGGATTTTAGTTCAAGTTCCTCTGCCTGCAATCTACCATGAAGACGTTATTCTAAGCACGCTTGATCCCAGCAAAGACGTGGACGGATTTCATCAAGTCAATTTACGAGCTATTCTTGAGGGGAAACCGCGAATTATCCCCTGTGTTGCTCTTGCTATCGTAGCGCTGGTAGATGAGGCTATAAAACAAAAAGGGGACGTTTCCCTTTTTGCCCACAAAAAAGGAGACGCCCCCTTTTTGGCCGTCCTAATTGCCAATCGCATGGAGTTTGCCGCGCCGCTTGAATACCTGCTGGAGAAGCGCGGTGCACTTGTTCAAATTATCTTGCGCGCTAAAGAAGTAACCACGGATATTTCCGCACAAATTAAATCCGCTGATATTTTGATTGTTGCGCGCGGCCATGCCAATTTTGTGAGCGGCGATATGATTAAAGATGGCGCGATTGTAATTGATGTAGGAACAAACACACTACCTGACGGCAAAGTTGTCGGCGATGTGGATCAGGGCTTAGCCCTGTCCAAAAAAGGGCTAAGCCCTATGGGCGATAAACCCGGCTATATTACTCCAGTCCCCGGCGGCGTAGGCCCCATGACTGTAGCTATGCTTTTAAAAAATACTTTAGAATTAGCAAAAAATGCGTAACACCACCGGCAACTTCCTGCAATTTCATATTGCCATGGCAGTATGAAATTGCTATAGATCAAAATAATGCCGCATAACGCGCTCATACTGGCCTAGCGATTGGGCAAGAAGAAGCGACACATGGCCGTCAATTTCGTAGAATTTGCAAATGCGCTCTAGTTCTTTATCGCATGGATACGGACACACAAACACGCTTTTTTGAATCGGCCGGAATCCGAGCGCTTTAAGATGCTGACGAAGAAATTCGCGTGATACTTTTTTGACTGTCGGCACATCAAATGCCGCTATGCGCCACACACCATCCCATCGTGCCGGTTTTTCTAATTGCATGTTCCAAAGCTCATCTCGTTCAAGCGCCGCCTTGCCCTTTGGCGCGAGCTTTGCAATAATTCTGCCTTCATGATCTTCCTTGAGTTCAATGAGTTTAAGCCGATGAAGACTTTTGAGCCGTGTGCGCACATACCAAATTTTATACTTTGCAAAACGCGCAAGCATTTTCGGAGCGCCCGGCCCGACAAATCCGGCAAGTGTAATAACTATTGCGCTCTCCGCAAGTGTTTCAAGAATTAATTTAGTAAGCTCTCTTTTATATCGCTTGCGCCTTATCATATAATGTCTTCAAACTACAGATACTCATACCGCAACTTCGCATTGCCATGGCAATTTGAATTTGGTAAACACTATTGTGTGAATTCGCTTATCCAGTTCTCTACTCCTTTAGATACACGCGTCACGGTCCATTGCTCAATAATTGGCAGCTTATAGCTGTGGAGTTTGTGAATTTGTCGTGCCGCGCGATCGGCAAGTGGGTTTTTTGTTTTACACATAACCATCCACTCCCCTGCCCGCTCAATTTTATTTCCCCATAAGTACATTGAGCGCACTGGCCACATATTTACGCAAACAATTAACTTCTCATGCAAAAGCATGCGCGTAATTTTTTCTGCTTCTTTGCGTGATCCGCATGTCGTGGTTATCAATATCATAAGATATTAAGTAATTTTTGAATAACTCCAATGGCGAGCAAAACCATGATAATCGCGCCCAGCGCGGTTTTTAATTTCTTGCGCGGCGCGTGGCGTCTATACGCGTATGCGAGCGACACCAAAACAATCATCAGCGCGTCAAATCCACCGAAAACACTGCCGACTATATCCAGCACACGCACAAAATTCTGCGCCCCTCCAAAATACAAAATCAAAGGAACCCACACTGCGAATAGCCACGCCGGAAAAAGTTTTAAGCGAAAATCATACTGGAAAAGTTCTTTCAAATACATAGCAATTACCAGATATGAAGTAATCACCGCAAGAAATCCAAAAAGCGCACCCAACCAAATAATAAACGGCGGCAAAGCGCCGCGCAATCCCACAAATGCTTCTTGGCTTGTTGCAGACCCGGAAATTCCCACAACCACAAGCATAAACAGCAAGGTTATCAGCACAGAAATAAGAGTGCCGGCAATTATCGCGGCGCGAAGTGCGCGTTTTTTTCCGTGAACTATGTCCCACATCTCCGGAATAGCCGGCGATCCGCCCAGCGCAAACAATATAACTCCGTATGGCAAAAAAATCTTCGCAATATCGCCGCCGATAAAATTAGACGGGTCAACATTTGGTACGCCGGCAAAAAAAATAACGCCAATAACCGCGATAAGCACCCAAGTAAGATAGAATTCTATTTTTCCAAAAATTCTCAAGCCGAAAAACGTGACAATCGCTACAAACGCGAAAAGCCATAGAGAATAGCCCATTACGCTTCCTCCGTCATATCCATTTAACAAAATCCTTAGAAATGTTCCGCCCACAATCAGGTAAGCAAGCTGGGCACCCCAAAAAGCGATAGTTTGTGAAATTGTTACAATGCTCTTGGCCGGCCTGCCTAGATAACGCTGCGCATACCCTGCCAGCCGATGCTTTCCCGTAGTTCCGGCAACAAGCTCTCCAAAAAGCAAATTAATGAAAAGCGAAACTAATCCTAAAAGCACAATCCAGAATAATCCGACCAAAAATCCGGCCTGCGCTGAAACATAAGGCACGGCAAATATTCCCACCCCCACAATCATGCCAATCATGGCCGCAGTGGCTTGAAAAAATGCTTTCATAATAGATGTGCACAATTATACCACAGATCATCCCCTTGACTCCATAATCTGCGGGATATAAGGTAGGGATGATGCCAATATACGAATTTCATGCCAATCTACAAATACAAATGAATTCATTCGCAATTCGTAGATTAGCATAAGATTTGTAGATTTGCATCACCTCTATGCCGTCGCGTACGAATATTGAACGCATTCCTCCGCAAAACCTTGAAGCCGAACAATCGCTTTTGGGTTCGCTTTTGATTGACCGCGACGCCATGATTAAAATCGCGGATTCAATAACGCCGGAAGATTTTTACAAAGACAGCCACCGCATGATTTTTGAGGCCATGACGGATTTGTTTCGCGAGCGCGAGCCAATTGATCTGCTTTCACTTGGCAACCGCCTTGAAGAAAAAAAACAGCTTGAAACTGTTGGCGGACGCAGTTACCTGATTGAACTTTCCAACGCGGTGCCCACCGCGGCAAATGTTCCGCACTACGCCGGCATTGTGCAAAAAAAAGCCACTCTGCGCCGGCTTCAACGCGCCGCCGCGGAAATTACAAATCTGTCATTTGAAGAGGCCGAGGAGATTGACCATATTCTTGACAAATCCGAGCAAAAACTTTTTGGCGTATCACAAAAATATTTGAAGCAAACTTTTGTGCCGATTCGCGATGTTTTGACCGAGGCCTTTGACCGCATTGATGAGTTGCACCGTGAAAAAGGAAAATTGCGCGGATTGCCAACCGGATTTTTTGAGCTTGATAATATTTTAGCCGGACTGCAAAAATCCGATCTGGTGATTTTGGCCGCTCGTCCATCAATTGGAAAAACTTCGCTTGCCTTGGACATCGCTCGCAATGTCGCCACCCGACAAAAAGAACCCGTTGGTGTATTTAGTTTGGAAATGTCCAAGGAGCAATTGGTTGATCGTTTAATCTGCGCTGAGGCCGGGGTTGATCTTTGGCGCATGCGCACCGGCCGTTTGTCGGACAAACCGGAACAAGATGATTTCCCCCGCATTGGCCATGCTATCGGCATGCTTTCTGAAGCGCCGCTTTATATTGATGATTCGGCATCTTCTTCGATTATGGAAATTCGCACTAAAGCGCGACGATTGCAGATGGAAAAGGGATTGAGTCTTTTAGTAATTGACTATTTACAACTTATGGAATCGCACACCAGAATTGAAAATCGCGTGCAAGAAGTTTCCGAAATAACCCGCGCGTTAAAATCTATCGCGCGCGAACTGAATATTCCGGTGCTTGCGCTTTCACAACTTTCCCGGGCAGTTGAAGCCCGCTCGCCAGCCATTCCAAAACTCGCGGATTTGCGCGAAAGCGGATCAATTGAACAAGACGCGGATGTGGTACTTTTTATCTATCGCAAAGCCATGGACAAGAGTCAGCAAAATCTTACTCCGGAAGAGCGCAATATTGCCGAAATACATATTTCCAAGCACCGCAACGGCCCAACCGGCCAAGTGCAATTATTTTTTGATGAACAAAAAGTAAGTTTCCGCAATCTGGATAAAACGGCTACACCGTTTTAAGGAGCAAGACCAGCAAGATAAGCGAGACCAGCAAGACCAGTACTATGGCAAACATCAAAAGTTTTAAAGAATTGGGAGTTTGGCAAAAAGCGCATGACCTCGTCTTGTTCATTTATAAAATATCACAATCATTCCCCGAAGTAGAACGCTTTGGAATTACTTCACAACTAAGAAGAGCGGCAGTTTCAATTGCGGCAAATATTGTGGAAGGATTTCACAGATATACCGTACACGATAGTTTGCATTTCTATACTATTGCTCAGGGTTCTTTAGAAGAAACTCGATATCATTGCCTTCTAGCTCATGATTTAGGTTATATAGATAACAACAATTACCAACAATTAGAAGATTTAATCACTGAGGTAAGTAAAATGTTGACCGCATGGATACATTCACAGCGTGTATCAGCGCAATAGCTGGTCTTGCTGGTTTTACTGGTCTCGCTGGTCTTGCTAAACCTATGAATTTCCCGCCGCCGATTACTCGTCTCACGCAGCATTTCCGAGGACTTCCGGGCGTTGGCCCGCGCACAGCCGCGCGTTTTGTATTTGCGCTTTTAAACAAGCCGGATGATGAGTTGCGCGCTTTTGGCCATGCCTTAATTGATCTTAAAGATAGCATTCGCACATGCACACGTTGTTTTAATATATCGCTTCAAAATCCTTGCGCGATTTGCGCAGATCCCAAACGCGACGCGAGCACACTTTGCATTGTCGCCCGGCCGCAAGATATTCAAGCCATTGAAGAAACACGCGAATACAGCGGCTTGTATCACGTACTTGGCGGCGCGCTCAACATTATTGAAGGCGTGACACCGGAACAGTTGAGGATTAAAGAACTGCTAAGCCGGCTAGACAACCCCTCACCCGACCTGCGGTCTCCCTCTCCCCCAGGGAGAGGGCAGGGTGAAGGTATTAAAGAAATCATCCTTGCCCTAAACCCCGACCTTGAAGGCGAGGCAACTTCACTCTATTTGGCAAAATTACTCAAAGCGCGTGTGCCGCGCATTACTCGCCTTGGCCGCGGACTTCAGCAAGGCGCAGATTTGGAATACGCCGACGAAGTTACTCTTATCAACGCCCTTAAAGGGAGACGGGAAATTTAATCCGCAGTCAAAAAAATGAGCGGTTCGACCGAACTTCGATCGAACCGCGCCTCCTTTGTACTATAATCTACTTTTGGCCGTGCCCGAGCTCCATCGCTTTGCTATGTCAGGCGGTAGCGCGCGCACTTTATCCGCAAATCCCTACGTGGCAAACAATTTTAGCTACACCAGACGCCGTGCCTTAATTTCTGTAGCCGCGACAATGCCATGAGGCGTGACAATACTATTACCATGCTCTTGCTTCTCCAGCAAGCCAAGCCTGCGAAACTTGATCAAGGCATCGACCACGGCCTGTATGCTTATTGGCTTATAGAATCCCTCTTCGCGATTCAGCAGCTGAAAGATCTCAGAAATCGGCGGTATGGACCGATCAACCCGACTCTGTGCCATCTGCGCCAAAATCACCAAAAGCAGGTCCAGCCGCTTACCAAGGCCATGCGGCTCCCATGACCGATTGCGCTTTTGCACTTTTGGCACACCGGCGCACACTGGTGCTGGTAGCGACTCACGCGAAACCGGCGTAGGCGCATCTACTTCAAAATGCGACGGTACTGGCGCGGAACTCAAGCCAGACCCCTGCACGAGAAGCGCGGTGCGACTCACCATTTCCGTGATTTCGCTGTACGCAAGAACACCGCGCCTGCAAAGCGCAAGAATTTTTTCGCGCATGGAAATCCGGCTTTCAAGCCGCTCAATTTCGGCGCCAATTCCGCGCGTGATTGCAGTCCCCATGGGAATCGCGTGATTTTCCGTCACGCCGAGGCGTTCAAACAACTCCCGCTCATCGAATGAAAGCACAACGGGTAAAGGCGCTGGAGTGAGTACAGGCGGCGCAGGAATCCGCGCCGCTTGAGTTGTTGTGGGTGTTGGCGGAAAACATCGCGCAATGTCCTGCTCAATCTCACTACGCGGGCGCGCTTTGTCGCTTTCCACAAGCGTGTCGTAGTATTCGTCCTGCACCGCGATTTCATAGCCGCCCTCGTAAAGTTCTTCGCACACAAGACTGATGAAACCAGCACGGCTTTGCGGCGGGGAACATTTCACGACGATGCTTCGGCAGGTGACCTTAAAGTCGCCTGCCATGCTCGCAACCAGCCGAGCAATGTCAACGACATTTGTTGGTTTTTCTGCCATGGTTTACCTCCATACTTATCCTATCAAAACCGGTGAAAAACACAAGACCTCCGATTTTCGGAGGTCTTTATTATTAGGCAACGATTTTCTCAATCTTCACCTTTGTATATTCCTGCCGGTGTCCGCGCTTTCTCTTGTAGCGCACTTTGCGCTTATACTTGATGACCATTACTTTTGGCGCGCGGCCTTGCTCCAAAATCGTGGCTTCCACCTTTGAGCCGGAAACATTTGGTGTGCCAACTTTCACTTCCCCGCCCTCATCGCCAACCAAAAAAACGCGATCAAACGCAAGCTTATCTCCAACATTGCCAGCTAGCTTTTCCACTTTAAGAGTAGTTCCATTTTTTACAATATATTGTTTTCCTCCGGTGTGGATTACTGCGATTGTAGACATAGTTGGCTATACTATCAAAGTATTAAAAAAATGTCAAATCCGCGCATTATCCCCTATTTTGATATTGTATTTTTCCGTAAAATCCGCGTTGACTTCCAGTACCGCGTCAGCCGGTTCTTTTGGCGAAACCGCAATAGGAGTTTCCCCCTCAAGTGGATATGGCACATTTTCACTAATATCAACAATCTTTTCTTCCCGAATCCAAATAATATCAAGCGGAAAATGCATGCGATTCATCCAAAAAGTGTGGCGTGCGGTGCTCACCATTGGAAAATACATCCCCTGATTTTCAGGAAGAGTGGCGCGATCCGAAAGCCCTTGTTGTTGTTTTTCCGCCGTGTCAGCGATTTCCACGCGCACCTGCGCGCTTCCCACACGCATAACCACTCCTTCCGGCTTCCCCCTCATCTGCTGAACTCTCAAATACACAAACGCCAAAGCCATGAGTATAAGAAAAGCCGGAACAAGTTTTTTCTTCATATCATATTCTTGTGCTATGTGATACGTGCTAAGTGATTACAATTTCTCCGCTTTTTCTACGCGCAACTGGCCTCCTTTTTCCAGCACTACAACATCGCGGCGGCTAAGTTTGGCAGTTAAAAGCAGGTTTGCCAGAGCGTCCTGCACCCGCTCTTGAATAACGCGCCTCAGCGGCCGAGCGCCAAATTGCGGATCAAATCCCGCATGCGCAAGCTCGGCAATTGCCTCATCAGTTGCGCGAAAAGTAATTCCTTTGGCCTCCAGCTGTTTGGCGATTTTCGCGATAATCAAGCGCGCAATCTGTACAATTTCTTCTTCAGTAAGCGGCTTATATACAATCACCGCGTCAAAACGATTCAAAAATTCCGGCCTGAAATACTGTTTAAGTTCGCGTTCCAAAAGTCCTTTTTTAATTTCTTCAATCGCAGTACCCTTCTTGAGCTCTTCTTGAACATATGGTGATCCTGCGTTGGAAGTTGCGATAATAATCGCATTGGTAAAATCAATAACTCGTCCGGCGCTGTCGGTTGCGCGTCCGTCATCTAGAACTTGCAAAAAGATATTTAAAATATCCGGGTGCGCTTTTTCAAGCTCATCCAAAAGCACAAGTGAAAACGGATTTTTGCGCACCGGTTCTGTAAGCAAGCCGCCGCTTTCCCCCGGCGCTCCAATTATGCGATATACCGCGCTCTTCTCTTGGTATTCAGACATATCCAAGCGAATCATGTTTTCTTCATTGCCAAAATATACTTCCGCCACGGTTTTTGCAGTTTCTGTTTTTCCAACACCAGTAGGGCCAAGGAACAAAAAGTTTGCGATTGGTCTTTTTTCTGTACGAAGTTCTGCGCGCGCGCGGCGAAGCGCGGCGGCAACCGCCTTCACTGCCTCGTCTTGCCCAATTATCCGCTCATGCATAATACTCTCAAGGTGCAACAATTTATCTGCCTCTTTTGCGGTAACCGAAGTAACCGGCACATGCGATTTTTGTGAAATAATTTCCGCCACATCTTCTCCGCGCACCAGAGCTTTTTCACCGCGGTGACTGCGCGTATATTGTGCAGCTTCTTTGATAATATCAATAGCTTTTTCAGGAAGATAATGATCTTTTATATAGCGATCAGTTAGAATGACTGCTTTTTCAAGCGCGCTATAAGAGAAAAAAGTTTTGGTTTGATATTCAATCGCGCCGACCTTGGATTCCAGAATCTGAATTGTTGTGGAATGATCCGTCTCAGCAATTTCAACAATAACAAACGCATTGCCAAGCGCGGTTCCTTCAATGCGGCTGCGATATTCCTCTGGCGTGGTTGTGGCAATCGCCAGAAAATATCCTTTGCTCAACTCGCCTGCCAGTACTTCAGCCAAATCAAGTCCGCCCGCACCACGTCCTGCGCTTGCTTCATGCACATTGGGAATAGCCAGTACAACATTTCCCGATCGTCCCACATCGTTTAAACATGTAAGTAATCGCTGCTCTGCTTCACTTGTTGTTGCGCCGGCAATAAGCTTAGGAAGCGAAAGTGATACAAATCGGCGATCTTGAATAATTTTAGGCACTTCTTCTTCAACCATCTGCTCTGCTATCCCATTGAGAATTGTCTCTTTTCCAACACCATGCGGACCTACAAGCAATACACTTTTTCGTTCGCCTTGCAGCACGCGGAAAATTGCCTCAAATTCCTTTTCGCGATTAACAACAAGTTCAAGATATCCGCGGCCGGCCAAAAGCGTTAAATCGTCCGAGAAACGATCCAGCCGGCGAGTCTCAAGCGCGGTCATAGCGCGATTCATAGCGCCCGTAGGCTTGCGCGAGGCCGCACCGCGAAACTTACGCCACCGCGCGCGTAATTTATCATTAATTTCAAGCCAGCGTACCGCGTTGCGTAATTTTTCCTGATCAACCCCAAGATCAAATAAAATCTCCGTAAGTTTTTCATTTTGCAAAATTGTTTCCAAAAAAATATGGTGTGTGCCGAGCGTTTGCGCCCGCGCCGTCTGCGCATCGCGATACGCGGCAATCACTGCTTGTTTGGCAGGGTCGCCAAAGATTGGTTGCCCCTCACCCTCCCCTCTCCCTAAGGGAGAGGATGGCCGTAGGTCAGGTGAGGGCGTCTGTAACACATGCTTTAATCTTTCCTGCAACCCCTTTCCATCAACTTCAAGGCGCACGAGCAAGGACGCTACCGCGGGAGAACCTAGAAGCGCGGCCAACATATGCGCATTTCGTACTTCAGCATGTTTTAATCTGCTGGTAAATAAATACGCGTCTTTAATCCTGCGCTCACTATCTTGCGACAACGCGCGCGAAACATCAATACGTTTCCCCTCACCCCTCCCTCTCCCTAAGGGAGAGGATGTCCGCAGGGCAGGTGAGGGTCGCACATCTTCTTTCCCTTCATCACTCCGCAATACTCGCGCCACTAAATACAAATCCGCAAGCAGTGTAATTCCAAAAATAAATTTCGCTTTGCTTGGCAATAACCAATAGCTAATAGCCAATAGCCGTTCCACATTTGGCCATGTTTCAAATACAAGCGCTAAAATTCCCAACACGCCAAACGCGGCCACCAGTATCGCCACTGCCGCACGCGCAACACGAGCTACACGCTGCGCAAAAAGTGTTGCCCGATCGATTTTTGCGCCAAAATAAAGTTCCATATTATCTACGCCACCCCGCTTAAGATAAGAGGGGTTGGGGGAGTTATGAACCGCGCATAACCCCTCCAACCTCCCCTTACCTTAAGGGGAGGGAATTTGTAACCAAATTAAATACACAATCCCAACCGGAATTAAAACCCAGATCATCAACCAAATAAGAAGCAACCCTGCCCAAATAATTAACACAATTGATCTGCCAATAATCTGCGCGAGCCGCATGAAAAAACTAATAATACGGCCGGCGATATCATACTGGCCGTACATGGGCTTACTGATGTTTTTAATCCAAACGCTAATTCCAAGCGCATCTTGGCGTGCCGCAAGACTTCCGGAAACAGCGCGCATTTGTTTTAAAAGCCCGCGCGTGTACCACCAAACCGGGGTATAGAAAAAATCCGCAACTACATCAAGAAGCACCGTGCGAAGGGTTTGGAGAAATGTCCCCATAGGTGTCCTATTGTACCATAGCTAGAGTGTGCCTTCCACTACTGCGTTTTGTAGTCCCACCATAAAATCAAGATAAAATTTCACATTGTGAATGGTAGCAAGACGAAGCGCAAGCGGTTCATTGATTTTGAAAAGATGCCGAAGATACGCGCGACTGTGGTGCGTGCAAGTAAAACATTCACAATACGGATCAATAGGCTTAAAATCCGCGCGATATTTTTCATTGGTGATGCGCATGGTGTCGTAAAAATTGCCTCGTAACCCCCTCTCACTCCCCCTTACCCTAAGGGGGAGAAGCGGCCGGTCTCCCTCCCTTAAGGTAAGGGAGGGCTGGGGAGGGTTATGACGCCACACATATAAATTTCCATGCCTTGCATTTCTTGTGGGCAGTACACAGTCAAACATATCAATGCCACGCCGCACGGCCTCCACAAGTTCCTCCGGTTGGCCAAGACCCATAAGATAGCGCGGTTTATCTTCCGGTAACATCGGCGCGACCCAATCTACCACTTGGTATTTTTCTTTTTGCGGCTCACCTACTGCCACTCCGCCAATTGCATAGCCATCAAAATCCAGCGCCACCAAATCCCGCGCTGATTGCTCACGCAAATCCTTATACACTGATCCCTGCACAATGCCAAAAACCAATGTTTTAATGCTTTCATGTTTTAATACTTTCATGCTCCTCTCCGCCCAAGAGGTTGTTCTCTCCATTGCCTCCCGCGCGCCTTCTTTTGAAATCGGGTACGGCGCGCAAACATCCAGCACCATGGCAATATCTGATCCAATCACTTTTTGAATCTCCAGCACGCGCTCAGGTGTGAACATATCTTTTCTGCCACTTATCCGATCAATAAACTCCGCACCGTCTTTAGTTATGCGGACATCATAATCCTGACCCTCACCCTCCCCTCTCCCTCGGGGAGAGGGAAATTGATTAGACCCCCCTCTACCCGCGGGAGAGGGTGTCCGAAGGACGGGTGAGGGGTTACGATTCTTATTTGCTAGGCTAAACACCTGATACCCACCAGAATCAGTCAAAATCGGCCCATTCCATCCCATAAACTTGTGCAATCCGCCGGCTTTTTTAATTACCTCCATTCCCGGCCGCACATAAAGATGGTAGGTGTTGGAAAGCAAAATCGGCCCGCCTCTCCCACCACCGCTCATGCCTCCACTCCGTTTCGGTTCTGTGGCACCAGCATCTCGGCGGGCAAGCGCACCAATCTCCCTCATATCTTCCGCCGCCAATGTCTTGACTGCCCCGCGCGTGGCAATGGTCATAAAAAACGGCGTGCGTACTTTCCCATGCGCAGTCCTCAACTCTCCCACCCGTGCTCGGGATTTTTTTGACTGGTGTAATACGCGAAATGGATTCATCATAATAGATCAGTAATTATACCACAAAACAAACAAACCCTTCTGGGCTTTCCTTTTCCTTGCCGCAACCTACAAATCTTTAATGCGGCCGCATTGCAAATATGTAGGTTTTTTAAAATAATTTTTAATCAGATGCTGACAAATCGGATCTATTGTACTACATAGGATCCTTTGTAAAAAACCCTGCCGAAAAGCAGGGTTTTACTATCTAAACTTCGAATGAGTTACTAGTCCGCTTGCATAAGCAGTGCAAGTTCTTCAGCCAATGCCTTATCCCACGCTGCAACTTTTTCTTCGCGCATTGCTTTAAACTTTTTTGCCATTATCGCACATAATTTTTCAGCGCGATTTGGTTTTTCCTCAAGAAATCCTATAAGCGCCGTGGCATCTTTTGGCGGAAAATAACTTATGAGCGCGGTAAGCGCCTGCTTATGCTCATCAGTCACAGGCAATAGCCCAATACGTTTTTTTATTTCATTGTTTGCCATAATTTTACTTGGTGATCCTTATTTGCTCATCAACCTGACTGCGAAAATTTACTATATCATCTGGTGTCCATCTAGGCGTTTCTCCTCGCCGCACACTCATTTCCGCCCACTTCAATCCTATATCATTAAGCGTATCCGCCGCAAATATTTCTATACTCTCAAGACCACCTTTACCCTCACGGCGCATATTGTCAGCTTTAAACCCCAGAGAAGTCCCTTTCACAGACCCTTCATCAGCCAGCGATTCATCAATGGCTTCATCTCTAGTAATTTCACCTCGCGCAAAGCGATCGGCGACTGAACCGGTTTGTGGCGAACCATAATATTTAAGCCGATGTTCTATACGAGCTTGATGGATTTGTTTCGCCTGCCATACTGCTCCGGTTTCTGCGGCAAGTCCAAACGCGTATGCTAAAAGCAAACCTTTGCCGATTTTTCTGCCGGTTGGACCAAGCATGCGCAAGCCCTTGATATTGCGCGCCAGCATGGAACCAAGATTTTTTATCCGCTCCGTGGGCGAGGATTCGCGTTCGCGCTTCCCTTCTACTTTTTTATCCGTGCCACCCTTTGCGATTCCTTGCAGTCGCTCCTCCGATTTACGAATTTCCGCTTCCGTAGGTAGTGAAATAGGAATTTGCTCACCAGGGCGAAGCGGCTTTTGTTCAGTTACTGATGCTTTAGATAGTCTTTCTCTCATAAAATTTCTTATGCTTTATCAATTAAAATCATACTCTCTCTATCTATAAACTGCAAGCCACGCCCTGTGGACAACACAAAAAGCCTGCTAGGACTTATCATATCTTATTCTCTCATTCACGCGCCTGCCTGCCTTTGGCAGGAATGAGAGAATAACTCTTTGTGATGTGAGTGAGATAATTATCGTGCCGCCACTACTCCGGTGGTGGCCGAGACATATTGCACATTGGTGGCGGCGACCATGCCAGACTGTTTAACCCACTCTTCAATGCGCGCGGGCGATTGCGCCTCTGCTACTTTCAAATTGAGTTTTTTATTTTCCAATTTCAAATCTTCAATACGGCGCTCTAAATCGCGAATTTTATAGCCGCGAGTAGAAATAGTAATAACGCTAACAAGGTAAGAAAAACCCACTACCATAAGCGCGACAAGTAAAATTCCACGCCAACTTTTTTGCTTGCTCAAAAATCTGACGAATAAACTAATTCGCCGCATGGTGTGATGGACTCTTGTGAGATGAAAATGCCTAGGCATAGCTGTGATGCAAATCTACAAATCTTATGCTAATCTACGAATTGTGAATAAATTCATTTGTATTTGTAGATTGGCATGAAATTCGTATATTGGCATCATACTTTTGCGACTACGCGAAGTTTTGCACTTCTTGCTTTTGGATTATTTTTGATTTCCTCATCGCTGGCTACAACTGGCTTCTTGGTAAGTATTTTTATTTTTGCATCTGGCCAGCTACGGAAAAACTGCTTTACAATCCTATCTTCAAGCGAATGAAATGCGATTACAGCCAATCGCCCGCCCGCTTGAAGTACTTCCACTGCTTGCGGTAGTACTTCTTGCAATGCGCCAAGTTCATCATTTACCTCTATTCTCAAAGCCTGAAATGTCTTAGTTGCAGGGTGAATCCCTCCCACCCAAGGCACTTCCTGCTTTGATTTTAATTTTTCACGATACGCCATGAGCACTGTTTCCACTAATTGCTTAGTCATCACAATCGGTTTTTTTTTCCGTTCTGCCACGATTTTGCTTGCAATCTCACGCGCTAATTTTTCTTCTCCATATTCTTCAAGGAGCTCTGCAATCTGCCTTTGATCCCAGCCATTTACAATCTCTGCCGCACGAATGCCGCCTCTTGGATCAAACCGCATATCCAGCAGTTCATCCTTTTCAAAGCTGAATCCCCTACCTCGCTCAAGCGTTGAGGTAGAAAATCCCAGATCAAGCAAGATCCCATACACTGGTCCAAACTTTTTTTCTCTCACAATCGCCGCCAAGTTCCGAAAATTATCATTTTCCAATATCAACCGATTCCCTAATTCCTGATTCCTAATTCCTGATTCCACGATTGCTATTGCATCAGGGTCAGCATCAATACCGAGAAGTTGTCCATTTGGAGCAATACGTTCTAGCACAGCAAAGGCATGTCCGCCATCACCTAACGTGCAATCAATGAAATTCTGATTTGGCTTTGGGTCAAAGAACTTCAGCACCTCTTCTATCATGACCGGCACGTGCGCCATACTAGATTCCAAATTCTTTTAGCTCTGATATTGTATTCCCCATATCTTCCACTTCATGCCCCTGATACTGCTCCCATTTTTCTTTATCCCAAAGCTCAAGCCGGTTACCGGTGCCAATAATCATGACTTCCTTTTTCAAACCGCCGTGCGCTTTGAGATATTCCGGAATAAGCACGCGCCCCAGCGCATCAAGCTCAACCTCCATGGCACTGCCAAAAAACAAACGCGCGATGCTTCGCGCGCTGGCTTGGCTCATTGGCAACTTGTTTACTTTTTCTGCAAAGGCCAGCCATTCGGTCTGCGGATATACAAACACACACCCTTCCAAACCGCGTGTCAGCACTATGCTTTTTCCAAGTTCACCGCGAAGCCGCGCCGGCATAGGCAGGCGGCGCTTGGAATCCATGGTGTGTTCGTATTTACCGGCTAGCATATGCAAAAATAAGGCACTTTTGTTTTTGATCACACTTATCCACACTTTTATCCACTTCTTCCCACCTTTTGCTTTTTGTACCTATATTATAGCACAAATTTTCCCACTGTTCAAACCTGTCAAATCCCGCGCCTTAATTGGGCTTTTTAAACAAAAATACCAAAAATAGCACGGATTTCGTGCTACCTGTGGATAAATCTCATTTTCTCCCCTTAAGGTAAGGCCCGCTTCGCCCGCAAAGCGAGGCGAGGGAGGTGAAGGAGGGGTTATGCCTGCCCGCCTTGGGCGGGAATGTTCATAACTCACCCTACCCTCTCTTACCTTAAGAGAGGGTTATTGTTTCTACTTCTCAATTTCCTATGATATGACACGGCAAATCTATGTGCCTCATCGCGCACGCGAAGAAGCAAATCCTTGTAGTTTTCTACGATTCGAGCAAGCTCCGGATTATTTTTTTCAAATATCGGACGGTCCTGTTTTCGTTTAAACCCCTTAGCAATGCCAATAATGGGAATATTAGGGAAGCTGAGCTTCCGTGAGCCACGGAAGCTCAGCTTCCGCATATCATCAATCACCTCCTGTGCCGCATTCACCTGTCCCCATCCCCCATCAATGACAAGCAAATCTGGAATTTTCCAGATTTGCGAATTATGAATCTGGAATAATGAATCATGATTTCTCAATTCCCTAATTCCTAATTCATGATTCCTAATTCGGCGAAATCTTCTCTGTAGGATTTCGCGCATCATCGCCACATCATTGATTCCTGGTACGGTCTTGATTCTAAATTTACGATACTCGCTTTTCTTGGGCTCACCATCCTCAAATACTACCATTGACCCTACTGCTGATGTCCCACTGATGCCTGCCTTGCCGGCAGGCAGGTTAGAAATATCATATCCTTCAATACGCCCAAACACATTTATTGCCTGAGCCGGTCGTTGGCCCTTCGACTTCGCTTCGCTTCGCTCAGGGATTAAAGTGTCACGAGTCAACACGGCAACGTCACGAATATGCTCCAGCGCAAACAATTTCCGTTTTAGGGCTTCGGCTTCTTCAAAATTTTCTAACTTTGCTTCATTTTGCATTTTTAATTTTACATTTTTAATTACTCTCGCCTTTTTACCTTCAAGCATCAAAATGACATTCCTTATATTTTTCATGTACTCCTTGCGTGTGACTGCGCCAATACAAACTCCGGGACATCTACCAATATGATAATCAAAACAAGGACGAGGATGTAGTATGTAGGACGTAGTATGTAGTGGTTTGCAAGTTGACCACGGAAACCATTTGCGCATCAAATCCAATGCCGCGCGAATTGCGGATGCGGAGGTGTACGGCCCAAAAATCCGCAAAAATATCTGCGGACGATTATGTGCGGCCGCATCAAATTGTCCGCGTTGGTTTTTTTGTAGTTTAAGCTCATTACCGCGAGTAAGCATCACCTTTGGCCAGTGTTCTTTGGTAATTAGCACATACAAAAATGATTTATCATCTTTCTCGCGCACATTATATCGTGGCTGATATTTTTTAATCAGGTTTGCCTCCAGTATCAATGCCTCAATCACGCTGTCTGTCACCTGATAATCAACCTGCCACACTTCATCAATCATCTCCTCAATCGTCCTACCCATTCTGCGATTCGCGCGAATCGCAGAATGACTTTTGTCAGTACCTTTCCAATAAGAAGTTACCCGCGACTTCAAATTCGTCGCTTTGCCGATATAAATCACCTTTCCCTTTTTATCCCTAAATAAATACACCCCGGATTTGGTGGGTAAACCCTCACCCTCCCCTCTCCCTAAGGGAGAGGGTGGCCGCAGGCCGGGTGAGGGGGTTCGCCGTTTAATTTTGATTATCTTTGGAATTGACATAATTCAATTTGTTTTATACTATCTCAACAGGAGGAAACATGCAAAAACGGAGATCCAGCCATGATCGTAGTGTGATGCACCATGCGCAAGTCAGCTTCCTGGTCGGGAGCCACGATCACGGTGCAACCTTCCATCTCTGCGTGTACAACCGCAACTACGACAAGAAACAACACGAGTTCCCGCCCGAATGCGTCACATGAAAGCTGAGCCCACGACAACTCAAGCAACTCATCGTCGGCCTCCAGCGCGAACTCCGCGCTAAGTGGTAACTTATCACATTCACTTCATCTCCCGCGTCTAGCCGTTCCGTCCGCCCGTTCCGCGCCCCTGCTCCTTCGCCCGTCACGTCTCGCGTGCTCCGGGCTGTTTTTTTTGTCCGCAGATTTTTTGATCGCTGATTGCGCTGATTGTTTTTATCTGCGTTATCAGCGTCAACTATCAGCGGGCTAGCACTCCTTTCAAATACTTCCCAGTCCATGATGTTTTTACTTTCGCCACTTCCTCCGGCGTGCCTTGAGCCATTACTTCCCCGCCTTTGTCTCCTCCTTCTGGTCCCAGATCAATCAAATAATCCGCACTTTTAATCACATCAAGATTGTGTTCAATGACCAACACCGTATTTCCTGCGGTCACGAGACGTTGCAGAACTTCAATCAACTTCCGCACATCTTCATAATGCAATCCCACAGTTGGCTCATCAAGAATATACAAAATGCGTCCGCGACGACGGCCAGCCAGTTCTGCGGCGAGTTTTACGCGTTGGGCTTCACCGCCAGACAGTGTGGTCGCGGATTGTCCCAGTTCCAAATATCCCAGTCCTACCTCGCGCATCACTTTCAAACGATCATGGATATGTGGGATATCGCGGAAAAATTCATCAGCTTCATCAATGGTCATGGACAGCACATCAAAGATATTTTTGCCTTTGTACAATACTTCCAGCGTTTCGCGATCAAAGCGCTTGCCTTTGCACACCTCGCATTTCACATACACCGTTGGCAAAAAATGCATTTCTATGGCGATCAATCCATTGCCTTCGCAGTTTTCACATCGTCCACCACCGCGGTGCGTGGACACATTAAAACTGAATCGCCCTGCTTTGTATCCACGCATCCGCGACTCAGGAAGCGCCGCAAACAGATCGCGAATATGTGTGAACACACCTGTATACGTTGCGGGATTTGATCGCGGAGTGCGACCAATGGCCGATTGATCAACTTCAACCACACCATCAAGATATTCAAGTCCAACAATTGCTTTGTGTTTCCCCGGCACATAATGCGCCAAATTAAAACGATTAGTCAATGTTTTGTACAAGATGTCATTGACGAGTGTGCTTTTGCCTGAACCAGAAACGCCAGTGACACACACAAACCTGCGCAACGGAATTTCAAGGGTGAGATTTTTCAAATTATTCTCATGCGCGCCGATAATTTTGAGCCGTTCTTTTGAGTTAGTGCGCCGCACAGCAGGAAGTGCGATTGATTTTTGACCAGTGAGATATTGGAGAGTAAGGGATTGCACCCTCCCCTCGCCCCTCCCCTCAAGGGAGGGGAATTCCTCAATACTCCCTCTCCCCTTGTGGGAGAGGGTTGGGGTGAGGGGACCTGCCACGACCACCTCTCCTCCTTGCTTTCCCGCTCCTGGACCTAAATCCACTAAATAGTCCGCGGCGCGAATTGTATCAGGATCATGCTCCACAACAATCACCGTATTTCCAAGATCGCGCAATTCAAGAAGTGTTTTAACTAGCCGCTCATTATCCCGCTGGTGCAAGCCAATCGTTGGTTCATCAAGAACATAGAGCGTGCCGGTTAATCGTGAGCCGAGTTGTGACGCAAGCCGAATACGCTGAGCTTCTCCGCCAGAAAGCGTGCCAGCTTTGCGATCTAACGTTAAATAATCCAATCCTACATCTAGCATAAATTTCAAACGACTGGTGATTTCACGCAGGACCGGAAAGGCGATTTCAAATTCTGTGGGGGACAGGGCTAAGCCCTTGCGGCCTCCAGGGCTTAGCCCTAAATTATTCAAAAATGTATGCGCCTCAGCAATATTCATACCAGTCACTTGCACAATATTTTTCCCACCCACATAAACGCGCAGACTTTCAGCTCGCAGGCGCGCACCTTTGCAATACAGACACACTTTTTCAGAAAACAGCGACTCCGTACCAAGTCCATGACACTGCGCGCACGCGCCATAAGGGCTATTAAAACTAAACAGCCGCGGTTCAATTTCCGGAAATGAAAAACCATCATCCGGACAAGAAAATTTAGAGGACATAGTGAGCTCCGCCCCATCACCCCCGCCCTCTCCCACACGGGGAGAGGATTGAGGTGAGGGTGTGCCAAGTAATACTGTCACCACTTCCTTCCCATACTTCAATCCCACCTCAATTGCTTCAGCCAAATGCGAGCGCAAAGCCTTATTTCCTTCAATTGGCCAGCCAATCGGCACACGATCCACTACCAAATCAATCGTATGTGCTTTATAACGCGCCAGCACAATACGCTCTTTGAGTTTTTTAAATTCCCCATTAACACGCACTTCAGCAAAACCCTCATTATACAAATCATAAAGCATTTGATGATATTCCCCTTTTCTTCCGCGTACAATTGGAGCAAGGATGGTGATAGTATCCGCACTCGTAACCCCCCTGGCCCCCCTTACCCTAAGGGGGGAATCAATTTTATCTCCCTCCCTTAAGGTAAGGGAGGGTTGGGGAGGGTTATGAAGCCGCGCGAGCACCACATTTACCATCTCCTCCACTGTCATTTTCGCAATCGGCTTGCCGCAAACAATACAATGCGGCCGGCCTACGCGCGCAAACAGCACGCGCAAATAATCATAAATTTCCGTAATCGTTGCCACAGTTGAGCGCGGATTTGCGCTATGCGCTTTTTGATCAATGGAAATTGCTGGTGACAATCCTTCAATCTCATCCACATCCGGCTTATCCATTTGTCCTAAAAATTGCCGCGCGTATGCTGAAAGCGATTCCACATATCTGCGCTGGCCTTCAGCAAAAATCGTATCAAAAGCTAAAGACGACTTTCCTGATCCTGAAAGCCCGGTAAACACAATCATCTTGTTGCGCGGCAACGTAAGGTCTATGTTTTTGAGATTGTGCTCTCGCGCGCCTTTGATTATTATTTTATCTTGCATACTATTGACATCTATTAAACTGCGATGTATTCTAAGACCACAATTACTCGGAGGAAAGATCAATGGCAAGCGACTTTCAAGTCAGAGAAGGAATCACCCCTGCTCATGTCATAGCTGTACTACGGGCTTTGAGAATGGTCAACGATAGTGTTGCTATTGCCGCGGATCGTTTCCGAGATGGCAGGACCGGTGCGATCCCACAAGAAGCACTGGAGGAAATCGCCCGTGAGGCGACACATCTCCTTCTCGGAGAACGCGCGCGCCACGCCGAAACTCCGCGCCCACCTCCTCGTCTTCGCTCGGTCGACTAGATTGCTCCACATCTTCTGCTCCCCGGCCCTCTGCTTCACGCAGTTGGCCGGTTCTTCTTTTTAAGAATTTTAATCTCATCTCTTAGCACTGCTGCTAATTCAAATTGCAGCAAATTCGCCGCTTGTTTCATTTGTTTTTCCTTTTCACGAATTAAGTCCTCCACGCCGCCGCTCTTAACCTGCAATTCCAACTCCAATGTTTTTTTCGCTAATTCATCACTTTTGCGTTTTGTAATCCCTTCCGTAATATCTTTGATCGCTTTGATAATTGTCCGCGGGGTAATGCCATGCGCTTTGTTATACTGCATCTGCAACTTTCTCCGACGTTCAGTTTCACGAATTGCCCGCGTGATTGATCCGGTCATTTGATCTGCATATAATACGACTTGTCCATGCACATTGCGCGCGGCTCGGCCAATGGTTTGAATTAGACTAGTCTGCGAGCGCAAAAATCCTTCTTTATCCGCGTCCATAATTGCCACCAGCGATACTTCCGGCAAATCCAAACCTTCACGCAACAAGTTTACTCCCACTAGCACATCAAACTTCCCGCGCCGAAAATCCGTCAAAATCGTAATGCGATCAAGCGTATCAACATCAGAATGCAGATAGACCGCAATCGGCGTAGAGCGGGGGCTTGTCCCCCGCTTAAGCGGCACATGAAGTGCCGCGCTACTTAATTCCTCATTCAAATAATCAGTCAAATCTTCTGCCATTTTTTTTGTAAGTGTTGTTACCATCACCCGTTCATTCTTTTTAACGCGATCTTTAATTCGCTCCATCACATCCTCCACTTGTGACTTTCCCTCACCCTGCCCTCTCCCTGAGGGAGAGGATGTCCGAAGGACAGGTGAGGGGGTTATGGGTCTTATGATTATTTCCGGATCAACAAGTCCGGTTGGCCGAATAATTTGCTCCACCATATGCGCACCGCTATGCGTTAGCTCATATTGTGCTGGTGTCGCGCTTGTATAAATCGTTTGAGGCATGCGCTCTTCAAATTCGGCAAACTTAAGGGGACGATTATCAATCGCGCTCGGCAAGCGAAAACCATATTCAATCAGCGCTTGTTTGCGGCTACGATCGCCTTCATACATTCCCTGAATCTGCGGAAGCGTTACATGCGATTCGTCAATGACGAGGAGCCAACCCTCACCCTCCCCTCTCCCTGAGGGAGAGGGAATTTGTTTGGATACTCCCTCGCCCCTTGTGGGAGAGGGTGGCCGTAGGCCGGGTGAGGGACATCGCACAAAATAATCCAAAAGAGAACGCGGGGGTTCGCCCGGCGCGCGTCCATCAAAATGACGCGAATAATTTTCAATACCGTGACAAAATCCCACTTGCTGAATCATTTCCAAATCATATCGTGTTCTACGCTCCAACCTTTCTGCCTCAAGCAATTTTCCAGTTTTATTAAAATACGCCAGCCGATCCTTGAGTTCAGCGCGGATGTCTTGAATTGCGCGCTTCACTTCCGGCGCTTCAGCAACAAAATGTTTAGTTGGAAAAATCCAAGCTGACTTCGCTTCTTCGCGTACTTTTCGCGATACCGGATCAATAATCAAAATTTGCTCTACGCGCTGTGCTGGCATGGAAATCCGATAAATCAAATCTTGGTTTGATGGCATGATCTCAAAAGTTTCTCCGCGTAGGCGAAATGTTCCACGCTTAACTTCGGTTTGCGTGCGGCTGTATTGCATATCTACCAGATTTTTAAGTAAATCCGCGCGTGTGATCACTTGCCCACGCGAAAGTTTCATGGACATTTTTTCATAAGTTTCCGGCGAGCCAATGTTATAAATGCAGGAAACCGAAGCCACGATAATTACATCCTTGCGCGCTATCAGTGCTTGCGTGGCCGCGTGGCGCAAACGATCAATTTCCTCATTGATCATGGCTTCTTTTTCAATATAAGTATCAGTGCGCGGCAAATATGCTTCCGGCTGATAATAATCGTAGTAGGATACGAAATATTCCACGGCGCTCCCCGGGAAAAATTCGCGATACTCATTGCAAAGCTGAGCCGCGAGCGTTTTATTGTGCGCAATAACTAAAGTAGGCCGCTGGATTTTCTCAATCACATTGGCGACCGTAAATGTTTTGCCAGAACCCGTCACCCCCAAAAGCGTTTGATGTTTATCTCCGCGTTTTAGCCCATCTACAAGTTGCGCGATTGCTTTGGGCTGATCCCCGGCCGGCTTGAATTTTGATTTGATTTTGAATCGCATAAAATACCGAAATCGCCCCCGGGAGTTACTCCACTAGGGGTTCAGTGAACAATCCTAATATAGCATGCTTATTCGCACTGGTCAACTCTACAGCAACAAGGAAGCCACGCTGAAATAAACTATCAAACTCAAAATATCTTGCACTACTGTTGCAAATGGCCCAGCGCCAACGGCAGGATCACGCTTATAGTAGTATAAAATCCATGAGATAAGGATTGCAACCGCGCCCGCGATAACAACATTTATCGCCATTGCAATACCAACAATTGCCGCAACTGTTACCCCGCCCTTCCCCCACACAAATCCAAATCCGGCAATAATAATACCCAACAAGAGACCGAGCGCAATATCAACTGCCAACTCTTTTAAAAGATAGCGCGGGAGCGAAATTTTGCGTACAGCAAGAGCGCGAATAAAAAGTGTTTGGGTCTGCGTGCCAACAGCATCAGACATATACACAATAACCGGAATAAAAAATGCCAGCGCAATCTCTTGCGCTATTGCATGCTCAAAAAAACTAGCAACAAGCGTGGCAATAAACCCTCCACCAAGCCCTAAAATCAGCCATGGGGTGCGAATGCGCAAAAGATGCGATACTTTATCGCCAAGCATTTCCAGAATATGCTTTTGTTCCACAATCTGAATACCGCCAATTTTCAAAAGATCTTCAACATGTTCGTGGTGCAAGGTGCGCAGTATTGTGTCCGTCCCGACTATGCCTAGAAAATTCCCCTGGCGGTCAGTTACCGGCACGGCTTTAATCCCATGCTGGATCGCGGTAATCGCGGCGCGCTCGGCCGTAGCATGCGGATGCACAGCTACCAGCTTTTTAGTCATCAGCTCAGAAAGTTTAGTTTCCGCGTGCGCGCGAAGTATTTCCTTTACCGAAATAACGCCAACTAGTTTTTTGGCTTCCAATATATAAATATACGTGATACTTTCAAAATTATGCTTTTTATCTGTAAGATGGCTGACTACTTCACGCGCGCGCGCATCAGGCGAAAAAGTTGGAATTGCGGTAAGTAAATGTTGGTCTACGTAACGAGTTGTGTTATTTTTATACATAGTATGAGATCCTTCGGGCTACGCCCTCAGGATGACGATTTCGCTACTCAAAGCGTAGCGAAATCGTCACTTTGTCAATTTCACTGCCATCTTTGGCAGAACCCTGAAAAACTTCCAGCGTGCCGGTTGAGGTTTTTGGTTTTTCAAAAATAAGTTCCGCCCGATACGGGCCGTGAATTCCAAGATCTGGTGCAGTACCAGTTACTGCAATTTTTACAAGCTCATTACCCTTGCCATCGCGCAAACGGATAACCACATTTTGCTCAAATGTCCGCTCCATTCCTTCCACCACAAGCGGACTTGTTATTAAATCATTTGGCTGCGGCGCGCGCACTGAGATATTTCCGCTTTCAGACCATATATTCACTGCTGTTTGTTCAGTATCGCCCACAGTATTATCAGGAGCCACCGGCGCGGAAATAATCAATTCTACCGGCTTGCGAACACTCAAAATATTTGCAACCACAAATCCGCCTGCAAAACCGGCAATAAGCGCGAGCAAAAACCATTTCCAAAGCCCTCTGCTTCGCTTTGGAGCGCGAAATGCATTAGAAGAATAAGCACGCATGGTATTAATAAATACTGAAAATATTATCCAGCGCGAAAATACCCGGGTGATTCATTGCCCAGAGCGCAAGAAAAGCGATAAAATATAAAAACGCTAATTCCCACGCGGAAAATTTCTGTCCTTTATGCGCGGACAATATCACGAGCGCCATATAAATCGCAAGCAGTAGCGCTACCGGCTTAACCATAAATCCCACCACCAGCGCTAGCCCTCCGCCAAACTCCGCAATGGCCGCCAGCGCCGCGAATAACTTTGGCGCCGGCCACTTTAACGATGCAACATATCCGGAAAATTGCCCAAAATTTTTAAATAGTTTCGGGTATCCATGTGTTAGCATTGCCAAACCCAAACCCACGCGCAAAATAAACGGCGCCCAAAGCTCAGTATCGCCAACTCCGACAACAAATAATGTTCTAATAAACTCCATAGCGCTCACCTCCTTTCTTTAAAGTTACTCACCCGCACTCCAATAAGGCGGATAAGCCGTTTCTTGTGGAAGTAAGGAAAAATCAGCCGCAATACTTCCCTTTTCAGTATTGTATCATCCTTACAAAACTCCGACAATGTGCGCGTGGAGGTATGAGTTTCAAAATTGTCAAACCGCACGCGTACTGTAATGGTTCTAAAAGCGAAATGCCCCGCCTTTACTTCTTCAAATACCTCCTCTACCAGCGCAAGAATAGTTTTGGTAAGCAGGGCGTGATCGCGCACATCATGCTCAAAGGTAGTTTCATGTCCTAGTGATTTTATTGCGTATTCCTCTTTTACCGACGACGCGTCCACTCCACAAGCAAGCCGCCCCAGATCGCTCTCCGGATCTGAAGCAAGCCATAAGTCACGCACGGTTATAATCCCGCGTTTGGCAAGCTGTGCCTCTGTCTTTGGACCAATACCCGGCAATTTTCGCACTGCCATAGGATCTAAAAATTCTCGCACTTTTTCCAGTCGCACCACGGTCAGACCATCCGGCTTTTTAAAATCCGAGGCAATTTTGGCAATCAATTTGTTTGGGCCTATTCCAACGGAACAAGTCAGACGTTCTTGCTTTAAAATTGTCTTTTTAATCGTCCGCGCAAGTAACACTGCCTCATCCCATACTCTTTCATGATTCATAATTCCTGATTCCTGATTCATCACTTCAATATATGCTTCATCTATGGAAGTTTGTTCAATCAATGCGGGGAAGCTGAGCTTCCGTCGCGACGGAAGCTCAGCTTCCGCATATTGCTCGATTATTTTCATCACCCGCTCTGACACAATTCCGTACAATTTCCCATCCACCGGCAAATATGCGCACTGCGGAGACGGACATAATTTCCAGGCCTGGGAAATTGGCAAAGCGCTCCGAATGCCGAACTTTCGCGCCGCATAACTGGCAGTGGAAACTACTCCCCTGCCGCGGCCGCCTTTGGGATCCGCACCCACCACAATAGGCCTACCTTTAAGCCCGGCGTTTTCCCGCTCCTCAATGGATGCAAAAAACGCATCCATGTCTATGTGTAAAATAATTCTCATATCATTTATACCCAAGCGTTTATGTTGGCGGCTCACAGCAAACATTCTGCGGAAGCCGAGCGGGCATGGTGCCCCGCCTTGGCGGGGCGAGCGAGGCTGAGCAAAAACAGCGTCCGCCACGCTGGGGCGGACGACTGTGGTGTTTGCGTGAGTTGCCAATGTAAACGCTACCCCCTCCCCAAATCCCCAAATATTGATTTCTCAATATCCTGCGCTTTTTTTACTATTTCAATATCTTTATCAGTTACGCCCATGAGATCATAGGTAGTTGTTGAAAGTTTCACGGTATTGTGGTGGATTTCAATATCCGGATGATGATTCATATCTTCCGCAAGTTGCGCGACCTCATTTACAAATACCATGGCATCAGTAAAAGTCGGAAATACAAATTCCTTGCGCAAAAATTGCTCATCTTGCTGCCATCCCGGCAGATCCTTTAGTTTATTTTTTATTTCGTCCTGATTAAGCAATGACATAAATATTAACACGGAAGGAGTGGGATTCGAACCCACGGTGAGTTTCCCCACACACGCTCTCCAAGCGTGCGCCTTCAACCACTCGGCCATCCTTCCTTTTCCTCTCCCCTTTGACCTAGTTCTGCGGCGGCTCGCAGCAAAAATGTTGCGGAAGCCGAGCGGGCATGGTGCCGAAGGCGAGCAAGGCTGAGCACAAGCACTGGTTTTCTCGCGGGGAAAACCAAGTGCGGTTTTTGCGCGAGTTGCCGTGGGACTAGGTCATTTCCCTAATCCTACCACAACTGCGTCAACGGTTTCAACTGTTAAAAGTTTCCAGGCAACAAAAGTTAGCACGCCAACAATAAACATCCCAAATCCCACTCCCAGCCAAAAAGAAGTGCGCCCGGAAACCAGCGGACGATGAAAAATAGATTTTTCTTCAAAGGGCGCCACTGGCAAATTTACCGGAGGCTCGTCCGCATTTTTAAGCAAAGGCATTGGAGAAAATAGCGCGGTTTTAATGCCTTGCGATTCTACAAGCTGATCCGGAGAAACGCCAAGTGCGCTTGCTTCAATAAGCGGCTTGGATTTTTTTATTTTGCGCGCAACTCTCTTGCGCGCTGTTGATTTTGTTTTTTTGGCAGTAGCCATAATCCTCCTTTTTATTGTATCATACAATCCTATTCAAATACAATGTGAATAACCTGATCCTTGCCATTTTCTGTTGCCGCCGGAATATAATCACGAAATTGTTCCTTTGGCTCGCCATTAACAAACATTTTTACGACTCCGGGTTTTCCTGGTTCGCATTCATCACCATTTTTCTTATCCATTATCCGGTCTCGGTCAAACGGAATATTAATCCCGTCAAAAAATTTTCCCAAGGCAATATCTTCTTTCTTTATAATGCGCCCCTCAATATGCACGACCCCATCGCCGTGAGTATGCAAAAGCGGCGAACCAGCATGCTGTACCGCCCCATAACTGGAGAAATCTTGCTTCTGTCCGCACAGCGATACTTCAAAATTCGCGTGCCAGTGCACTGGGGTTGCAGTATAAGTTTCATTCTGATTATTTTGCGAAGTATCTGAACTGCCTTTGCTTATCCAATAAGTCAAAAAGGCAATTCCAATAATAACGAAAAAACCAATTATATAGCTGGCGCGAATATTAACTCCGCGTCTGTGGCCTTGCGCGCTTCCGCGTTCGCGTTCTTGTTTTTTAAGCAGGCGCCTTTGCCGCCGCGTCATTTGCTGTTCTTCCATAATAGGTACTTTATAACATGGAATAAATTTTTAGGCAACTGTTTTCCCCATCCTCACCCCCACTGACACTACTCCTGGCTCTTTGGTCTCTCTAAGATCAATAGGGTTGGTTTGGGTTTTAGTGTAACCGGGTTTTTCAACAGTGATGAAGTATTCATTTTGTCCAGCTAAGAAGCCGTATTTGCCAGAGCGGTCAGTGACTTGGGTTTCCAGGAGTTTGTTAAAGGTAGTGTCAAAAATGCGGGCAATGGCGCCAGGTAGGGATTGGCCAGTGTGTAGATCTTTGATTTTATTAAGGTGTTTGGGCTTTTTAGGAGCAGCTAAGCGGCGGAAGGTGTAGTAGATCACGGCATGACCAAACACTAGGACAATGGCCAGTAAACGCGGGGCAATTAAGAAGGCCAGGAAAGAAGTGAGAATGGAAAGGGAGCCCAAAAGTACATTAAGACGAGTGAGTTTGGCTTTTTGCAGAATGGCTTGCGGGGTTTGCTCAGGGATATTGGGATCAAGAGGGATATTGGGGGCCAGCAAGGTGCCGGGTTTGTCAATGGTAATAGGGAGACCATAGTATAAGGCAGAGTATTGCACGTCTTGCGGCTTGTTCTGGAGCAAGGTAGAAGGAAAGTTAAAGTTGGGTTTGGCCACCTCAAGGCGGTAGGTGCCAGGGGCAGGCAAGAAAGCCACCCGGCCATACTTGTCAGTAACGCGGGTTTGGATCAGTCTGCTCGTTTGCGCATCAATAAGACGCACGATAGCCAGATCAACTGGAACTTTGGAAATGCTATTGTAGACTGTTCCCCAGCCACGCCGCTTGCGGCGGGTAAAGAGCAACAGTGGCTGAGTAAACAAGTATTGCAGAAATGGCAGGAAAGAAGGAATTGTGGCAGTGGCTACTCCTGCAGCCGCGGCAGTGACAACTACTGTAGGAACCACGACTTGCAGGGCCACTTGTTCTACAGCAGGATTTTCCAAGACTTTGGTGTTGATGACTTGAAAAGGCTTGGCAACAGTGGGGGCGATTTGTTCCAGGTTTTCCAAAGCAGTGGTAATGGTGGATTCTACGGTTTGCTGGATTGGGGTGGGTTCAAGAGCCGGGGTGAGGATGGCCGTAATAGTATTGATGGTTTGGGAAATTGCTGTGACAACTGGGGGAATGATTTGTTCAGGAACAACACCGCCGCCAACTGTAGGAGTGGGTGGAGTTATTGTTTCAACCGGTAGCGCGGGGGCTGGTCCCCCGCTTTCAATTGGCTCCACGGGAGGCGGCACACTAGGTGCCGCGCTACCTTCTTCTTGCACAACAGGCATTGGCGCTGGTGGTGCCACTTCTCCCTCTCCCTCGCTAGGAGCGGGTTGAGGTGCGGTGGTTGGCGCCGCTTCTTCTGTTGGGGTCGGAGCCGGCTGTTCTTGCGGTTGCGGTTGAGGCGCTGGTGTTTGCGCGATTTGATAAGTCAGCGCATTGGATGTTGCAGTGGAGGCACATTCCGTACATGACGCCGAGGCCTGAGCTTGAATAAGCGCGCCGGTCTCTCCGCTTGCAATAACCGAGAAATCCATGGTTTCCGAATTGCCTTGAACAAGAGAAGCAAAATTCGCGGAAAGAATGCTGGAAGACGGGGCTAGTGTGGAAGGAATTCCATTGATTACCACTGAACCATCTTTGAAAGTTGTGTTGGCAGGAATTGGGGCAGTAATCAGCAAGTTGCTCGCCGACGCGGACCCGGTATTGGCAACAACTAAGTGATACGCAATCGTATCGCCTTGGTTTAAGGTTTCGGCGTAAAGGAATGACGAAGTCCGAATGATAAATGACGAAGAAATGAGCAATATGATAAACAAGTTTGTTCCACGCGCGCGCCGACGGTGCCAATAGTAAAATATTGAACTGCCGCCCAAAAGCAAAGCCGCTAAAACCAATAGCAAAGAGTTTTGCAAAGCATTGTTTTTAGCAAGTGTATTTGCGGGAATGACGGTCGCGGAAAGAGTCAGGGTTAAAGACGGGGTTAGAGTTGGGGTTGTATCAGGTGCAGGAGCAGGCGGGGGTTCTGCGCCGGGCGGTGGAGAAGGCGGCGGAGCAGTGCTGCCACGGCGGGATTGCACAGTCAAAGTTTGCGCGCCGGACTCTCCTCCTCCGGGAGTGGGGTTGAACACGGTAATGTTGTATGTGCCGGCAGTGGTCAGATCAGAGGCCG
>Ga0155882_118_pt1 | contig 1568 bp, 2 predicted proteins | sample RifCSPlowO2_01_FD_107536 | JGI IMG/M metagenome (GOLD analysis project Ga0155882, IMG submission 107536) | Candidatus Uhrbacteria bacterium RIFCSPLOWO2_01_FULL_47_24
AGTGCCAATCGCATAGTTTGCCACAATCTTTAATTGCGGTCCGGCAACATCAAGAACTTCGCCATCAATTTTGTCAGTAAGAATCGGCAACAGCGCATCTATCCCGCGCACACCTTTCAAAAGTTCCTTGCGCGGAATAATCTCGTCTTTTGGATATACCGATACTTGATATCCCTTATCTTTTAGCATCTTAATTCCCTGATCTGGGATGGGACGCGAGATGAAGATTTTTTTCATAGGATTGATATTATTGTAGCCGCAGGTCTTTAGCCTGCGCGATTTAACGCCGCCTAAAGAGCGGCGACTACATTTATTCTACCACGCTTACAGCAAGAGTGGGATAGCAAGCCCTGGATCGTACGATTCTTTAGTTCTGTGTTCGGCAATGGTCGACGACCCACCCAATAAGTGCATCCTTTCACCTCCGCGGCTCATGCCATATGAAGGTCGCACCTCCACACCTCGCGGCATCCGTCGCGAGGCCTCTTTTTTTAAGCTGTTACATTGATTACCCCCCAACTCTCTCCAACCCATAACAGTAAAACCAGTATAACAGTTTTGCTCGTACGAGCAAAACTGTTATATGCTTATTATATGTTCGTGTTCAATCGCTCCCGATCAATCACTTAAGAAGATGCTGAAAATCTTTGGGGCTATCCATTTCCAGCACTCGCATGCAACGGATAAAGCGACGCAGATTAGATTGTTCAAGATAAGTTAACGCTGTTTTGGGAACAGGATAGGGTGAAATATACACGCTCTTTTGTAGTTGATGAAATTTTATGCTACGCAGAAAGCGGCGAAGCGTATCGCGATCATGACTAGCCATTTCCGGAATATCAAATAGTACAAGCCACCATGTACCGTCATGTGATTGTTTTTCATGCAAGCCGTATTTCAATTGTTGTAAAAGAAATTGTAATTGGCCTTGGGAAGTGAGTTTTAGAAAATTTTTTCCGTCCTTTTTGGCTTTTTTAATCCAGCCGCGCTTTACACAACGCCCGACTGTTACATGATAGGCCTGTTTATTAAAACGCTTTGCGCGCAATTCTGCTTCACGGCGCGGAATGTGGATATGCGCATAGGGGTCGGGGAAAGCAACTTCGCCCAAAGTGGCAAGGCAGTCCAGTAATTTGAAGGTAGCCGATACAGCAGTTTTATCTATGATCTTGACTGCTTTCTCTAGTTTTGGATATCGCTTTTGTTTTCGCATATGTCTTATTACGGACAGGTTTTTAATTGCACCATTATTCCCAGTATAACAGTTTTGCTCGTACGAGCAAAACTGTTATATGCTACTGTGGTAAATTGTAAAGCAAATCGGAAAGTTATACAAATCGGCAGACTCTAACTTTAAAGGAGTTTGAAGTGCCGGATTTGATAGAGAGGAGGGAAATGATTGGCGGATCAAAGAGTGAAAGCTTTGATAGGCAGGTGATTAAGCAATGACGGTGTGGGATATTTGGAAAGAATCCCGACTTTGGCGCCGATGTGTTGGACTACGGAGTCGGCGTTGATTGCGGCGACACGCAGGGCTTCTTTAGTATCGCCGTGACTTTTAATCCAGC